>Ga0209396_1001516_pt1 | contig 25755 bp, 19 predicted proteins | sample GOMGulsemesocosm_6_FD_184638 | JGI IMG/M metagenome (GOLD analysis project Ga0209396, IMG submission 184638) | Methane-oxidizing microbial communities from mesocosms in the Gulf of Mexico - GOM8C Gulf of Mexico (SPAdes) (version 2) | ecosystem: Environmental > Aquatic > Marine > Cold seeps... | reverse complement strand
TTCAGATATGAAGCGTGAAACCTTTCCCGACTTTTCAGTAACTATCGCACAAATTACTGTACCCTACCCAGGCGCAAGCCCTGAAGATGTAGAACAGGCAATTTGTTTGCCAATGGAAGATGCCCTCGATGGGATCAGCAACCTTAAAGAACTAACCTGCAGTGCCAGCGAAGGTGTTGCGGTCACTATCGCAGAAATGACTCATGACGGTAATGGCACAACCTTTATTTCGGATATTAAAACCGAGATCGATGCCATTGACCAATTCCCTGATCAAGTGGAAACGACTATTGTAAAAGAACTCCTGACATACGACAGTGTGGTCAGTCTGGTTATTTACAGTGACATGGATAAACAAGCACTCAAACTGTATGCCGAAGATGTTAAGCGTCGTCTAAAACGCTTAAAAGGTATTGCCCAAGTTAAGATCAATGGTTTCTCTGATCCACAACTGCGCGTCGAACTTGATTTAGTCGCCCTACGTCAACTTAATGTATCAGTCCAGGACGTGGCTAATCAGATCGCCAAACAAAATGTAAAAATGCCCAGTGGTAACTTAAATACCCCCAGCAGCACAATCCTATTACGTTTCGATGCACAGCGTTATACCCCACGTGAACTGGGTGAGATCATTGTTTTAAGTAATGAAGATGGCAGCAAAGTTCAGTTAAAAGACATCGCCACAATCACCCGACGCTTTGAACTAGACGAATCGAAAATATCGGTCAATGGTAAAGAAGGTACTATGCTCGATATCAAAAAATCGAAAGCCGATGACTCACTGGATGTACTTGAAGAAGTGCAACAATTTATTGTAAGCGAAAAACTGAAAACACCAAATAGTATTAAATTTTCGCTCACCAAAAACATTGCTTCGATCGCGAAAGATCGTCTGGAACTGCTGTTATCAAACGGTTGGCAGGGGTTCATTTTAGTATTCTTAGTGATGTGGTTATTCTTCCCTTGGCGCTACGCTATTTGGGTTGCAATGGGCCTACCGGTCTCATTCCTTGCCAGTATGTACGTGCTGTCATTGGTCGGTATTAGCTTAAACCTGATGTCTATGGTAGCGCTATTAGTCGCTATCGGCCTGTTAATGGATGATGCTATTGTATTATCCGAGAGTGTCGCCCACGAACTAAGTAAAACCGAAGATAAACTTGCCGGTATCGTGAACGGTGTGAACCGGGTTAAGAATGGTGTTTTTTCATCCTTCTTAACTACAGTGGCGATCTTTGGTTCGCTGGCATTCCTTAAAGGTGACATGGGTGAAGTACTCAAAGTTATCCCAATAACCTTAGTTATTACCTTAAGTGTATCTCTGGTTGAAGCATTTTTAATCTTACCACACCACCTGTACACATCGATTAAAAATGCCGATGACAGCGTTGCAGACAACAGTTTTAAAGGCCGTTTTAATAAGAAATTCGAATACTTCCAATTTACTATTTTACCTAAACTGATTGGTACCATTGTTGATCGTCGCTATATCGTAACGGCCGGAGTAATAGCTTTATTTATAGGCACAATATCGTTGGCATCTAGTGGCATGCTACGCTTCTCAGCCTTTCCCGAAGTGGAAGGTGATTGGGTGCAAATAACAGTAATGATGCCACCCGGAACACCATTGGAAAAAACCGATAAAGTTGTGGCTCGTATTAGTAAGGACATCCAGATCACAAGTGCTGCATTTGGTGAACAACCCGATAATGAATCATTACTAAAATATATCACGGTACAAAGTGGCGCTAACCCTGATGCGGGCGAAACGGGAGAGCATGTAGCAACTATCTTTATTGACCTATTAACATCAGAAAAACGAACAACGCGCATGGCCGGTTATTTAGCGGCGCTGCAACAGCAGATTGGTGTTATTCCCGGAGTAACAAACCTGATTGTTCGTGAACCTGCTATCGGGCCAGCTGGTCGTGCGATTGACATTGAACTCAGTCATCCTAAAATTCAGATCTTAAAGGATGCAGGTAATGAATTAGCACAATACCTGTCTCAATTTAATGGTGTGAGTAACATCATTAGCAACCTCCGCGATGGTAAGCCTGAGCTGAGAATGTCACTACTGCCAGGTGCAGAAACATTTGGCGTAACCGGACAAGACGTTGCAATGCAACTGCGCGCAGCATTTTTCGGGGTCACGATAGACGAATTACAGATCGGCAGTGAAAATGTAGAATTAGACGTAAGACTCGCTGAACGTTATCGCTCCGATCTGGCTTACTATGAAGATTTCCCTTTTACCCTTGCAGATGGTAGCCAAGTACCACTTGCCAGCATAGTTAAAGTTGAATGGGGCCGTGGTGTGAGTCAGTTAAACCGTATTAACAACATTCGCACTATGTCGTTAAAAGGTGATATTGATAAAAAGAAGGCCAACACAGTTGAACTAATGACGCAGATGGAAAAAGACTTTGTCCCTATTCTGACTCAAAAATACCCAGGCATTGAAGTACGCTTAGGTGGCGAAGTTGAATCAACAGCTGAAACAGCTAGCTCTATGGTGAAAAGTTTCTCAATTGGTCTGTTCGTGGTCTTTGCTATATTAAGCTTACAGTTCCGCAGTTATGTTGAACCTCTCATTGTCATGCTTGCGATCCCGCTGGCACTTATTGGAGTATTCTGGGGTCATTACATGCTAAATTATGATCTGACTATGCCGTCAATGCTGGGTTTTACGTCACTGGCTGGGATAGTAGTAAATAACTCCATTTTGTTAGTGCTGTTTATCAAAGAAGATTTAGTCAAAAGTAATGACATTAGACAAGCGGCAATACATGCCACAACTCACCGTATTCGTGCGATCTTAATTACCACAGCGACAACAGCTGCGGGTTTAATGCCAATATTACTTGAACAAAGTATCCAAGCTCAGGTAATTATCCCACTAGTTGTAGCGTTAATTTTTGGTTTGTTAGCATCAACCATGTTAGTGATTTTAATTCTACCGGCTTTTTATGGCATCTTAGATGACTTTGGTTTAACCGAGCGTCACAAATTAAGTGACTAGTCCATTGATATAGAATGACGCATACAAAAAAGCCAGAAACAAAATGTAACTGGCTTTTATCGATACGGTTATCGCGTACTTTAACTTGAATGTGATAATCTTTCGTTAAGCACAAATACCAATATGACGGCTTACATCATCAAACCAAGGTTGGCTTTCGCAGTCGAGTTCTACATCAAATTTACGTGATAACATCGACTGTACGTTTTTAATCGCATCACTGGCAATCAATACTTTTTCGCCTGCAGCATCACTCTGTTTTAAGGCAAGTTCATCGGCATAATTCAGTAAATCTTCGGCAGAAGCCAAATTAAAAGAAGCGGTGTGTAAGATGTCTAAACTTGCTTGCGTATAATTACATCCACGGATAAAACTAATCTCTTGTTTTACGCGTGATACAAGCGCCAAACCATCTTTTATTAATTGTTGAAATTCCACTGTTAGCCTCTCAATTAAATATAAGTCGCCGAATTATAATCACCATCCTCAAAAAGCAGAGCTGAATATAATTAAATTTTCGTTATAACAATGCAACTGGTCATAAAAAACAACATATGGTCATTAATAATAAGATAGCTGTTCAATTAATGACTAACAATATGTATAAATAAAAGTTATGAACCTTGATAAGTATTATATGAATAAAAAATCGTTCCCATCACCCTTTCATATAATCACGCAAATACATGTTTGAATTACTAATACAAAAATCGGTTACGACCAAATGAGTGAAGCATAATTAGACTGAAAAACCATTCTAAATTAATCTTTATTTTCTATAAAAGTAAATCCACAATTTGTATGCATTTTCTAATTTAAAACCATATTCTGGCCACATCAAATCGAAACGCACCCAGAAAGGATAAGTACCATGACACAATTAAACGTAGTTGATACAGCTAAAAAACTTTGGAGCAGCAAAGACGAAATCGCTAAAAATATTTGGCTAGCAGGTCTTGGTGCATACGGTAAAAGCATTGATGAAGCGAACAGAGTTTCAGACAAATCTTCAACATTATTCGAAGAACTTGTTGCTAAAGGCGCTAAGATTGAAGAATCAGCAAAAGCAAAATTATCTGATAAAAAAATCTCTACAGATGTTTTAGAAACTCGCGTAAACCAAGTTTTCACTAAAATCTCTGGTGTTGATAGCACTAAAGTTGACACATTAAATGCTAAAGTTGACGAATTAACGAAAGCAATTGCAGAACTTAAAAAGTAACCCTTTTAAAGTTAAAGTATTCTTTTAAAGTTGATATATATGGTGAGCCTAGGCTCACCATTTTTCGTTTTAGAGTATAATAAAGAGCAAATTATCAACAGATTTACCAATATTCAGCCAAATATAACCATATAAAGTATGTTATATACTTGTTTAAATATTGACCAACAAGTCAGTTAAATTAAAATCATTTAATATTATCCAGTTATATACCTAAATCCCTTCAAACCCCTATAAGTAGTACTTCACCCTAACAATACTCACTGTTTACGGTATAGATATCGACCTATTTTAAATCATCGTATCACACAAAAAAATTGACAACCGCGTCAACATCTTTAAGATGCCCCGCAAGCAATGTGACGTTGTATAATTTTGGCAATATGGGCCTTAAGTCTCTACTCTGAAACCGTAAATTTCAGACCTACAATGAAGCAGGATAATTGTACCTTTTTTCTGGTATGGTTCCCCTACCCAAGTTTATACTTCGGAATATTGTCATTTTAAATCAACCAACTTAATAGTAATGGATGTTTAATGGACAAGTACTTCCTCCTGTCTGCGCGTGGCGCAACTGTAAAAAATGAAATCTACGCGGGTTTAATTACCTTTTTAGCGATGAGTTATATCTTAGCAGTGAATCCGGCAATCTTAGGAAGCATCGAAGGGATAGACAAAGGCTCGATATTTACCGCGACGGCACTATCTGCAGCTATCGCAACATTTATTATGGGTGCATTTTCTAAATATCCAATTATGTTAGCGCCAGGAATGTCGATGAACGGCTTCTTTAAAGCTATCTTACTGGGTGGCGGTATCTCATTACTTTGGCATGAAGCTCTCTTTGCTATTTTCCTTTCTGGTTGCCTCTATTTAATTTTAAGCTTAACACCTGCTCGTAAGGTGATGATTGATGCGATTCCTGAAGATTTAAAACTCGGTATTGCAGTTGGTCTAGGCTTATTTGTTTCTTTTCTTGGCTTACGTAATGCTGGCATCATTGTGAGTAACCCGTTTACTTTGGTAAGTATGGGTGATGTTAACGATCCAAAAGTGTTTATCGCCCTGTTCAGCATCTTTATTGCGATAGGCTGTTTAGTCCGTGATATGAAACTAGCGACTGTTATTTCATTCATCTCGTCTATTATTTTAAGCTTATTAAGTGATCACTTCCTAGGTAGTAACTTAATTACCTTACCAACAGACGTATTTTCAATGCCACCCAGTTTAGCGCCCACATTTGGTGCTATATTTGATTTGTCACAACTGACAATGCCAAAAATGACTGATTTGATTTTCTTAGTTATTATCTTCTTTATTGTCGATTTCTTCGATGGTTTAAGCACGATTGTCGGTGTCGGCCGTGATGCGGGAATTATCGGTAAAGACGGTAAAGTACCAAACGCGAAATCGGCATTAGTAGCCGACTCCGGCGGTACAATCATTGGTACTATACTAGGGACAACATCAATTACTGCTTATTCAGAATCTGCCGTGGCGTCATCATTAGGTGCTAAAACAGGTATCAGTGCGATTACAGTTGCCGTGATGTTTTTAGTATCTATGTTCTTGTTCCCTGTATTCTCAATCTTTACCTCGGCGATTGTAGCACCAGCACTGGTTGTTATCGGTATTTATATGATTAAGAACTTGGCAAACATTAACTGGAATAAGAAAGAGTCAGCAATACCTGTATTCTTCATTATGGTATTTAGCTTGTTAACCTTTTCGCCTGCAAACGGTATGGCAATGGGTTTTATCAGTTACTGTTTCGTCATGTTAGTACAAGGTGACGGGAAAAAAGTTCACCCAATTATTTACTCACTCGCACTACTATTTATTGTTTATTTAGCACTTTCATAATTTAGGGACTGACACATGAATTTATTAGAAAAAGCGATTTTAGAGCACGGTAAATCAGTTAACAACGTAGCCCTAGACGCAAGTAGTTTTTTAACAAAACAAGTTGATATTCAAATTTTAGACTGGTGTGCATCTCAATTAGCTATCCACTTTCAAAATGCTAATATCGACCGTATTTTAACGATTGAGAGCGGTGGTATTGCGATCTCGACATTGGTGGCATTAAAACTAAATGTGCCATTAGTGGTCATGAAGAAAAAGCGTAGCATGTTAGACCCAGAGAATGTATTAACGGCTAACGTATTCAGCTTTACTAAAAATGCCTCATACGAATTGAACTGCAATATTGAACACATTAAGGACAATGATCGCGTATTATTTATTGATGATGTATTAGCACACGGTAATGCGGTTGAAGGGACGCTAGCGATTCTTGAGCAAACCACAGCTAAATTAGTTGGTGTTGGGATCTTATTCGAAAAATCATTCCAAAGTGGCGCAGCAATGTTAGCTGAAAAAGGTATTGATACCTTATCATTAGCCCGTATCAGTTCGCTAGAAAATGGTATCCATTTTTAATAAAATACCAGTTAGTAGAACAAAACAAACCGAAAGGGGGGAAACCACATATGTTTCTCCCCTTTTTAGTTTTTTATTCTTAACCAGATAATCATCAAATAAAATAGCGCGATATAAAGCTAACACCCGTCTTCAATTGTAGATACTTCATTGTATACGACACTCCCATTACTCACCCTGAATGCATAAAATGCATAACATTGGTCCCTCACTGATTTACCATTTGGTATAAACAGCATGCCCCAGCCTTGGGGGTAACCGTCAGTAATGCTACCAGCAGGCGTTTGATCCACAACACATGCAGGCGCTTGCGAACACACCTCATCTAAAACAGCCGATTGATAATAACCATTACCTAGATAATGTAGGTTACTGTTCATTAACTTTGCTAACGCATTATCCCAAATCTCTTGTGGCTTACCAAAGTAGGTACTTATTTCGACATCACCGATAGTCACTTTGACGCTGGACTTATCTGCAACACCTTGCATGATCGCGGCATAATGAACTTGCTCAACAACAAAGCTAAAGTTACCAGCAATACCATTAATCACAGCTATTCTAGCGTCTTGCTGGATATTAATAAATCGAGGGATTGCAACTGCGGCAAGCACGCCGAGTATAATGATCACAATAACCAGCTCGATAAGGGTAAAACCTTTATTCTTATGCATCATTAATTTAATATCCCTATCCTAGAGATGAGTTCATCCCGTTATAATCCTTTATTTAATGAGCGACACACCTTCAGCTTGAGTCACAGAGCTAGCATTAGTGCGTTCGATTGTTTTAACAAGCACAGATTGAATCGTTTCATCTTCTCGAGCATCGCTTTTGCTCACAAACTTTTGTGCTTGTGGTTCCGCGCCCTCTTCTAACGTGAACGTAACAACAACTTCGGTTGCAGCATCCTTCGTTTCACCAAAGTACGCTAACGCTACTAACGGATAACCTTTAAAACCTTTCTTAACTAATTTTTCGATACGCTTTTTTGCTTTATCTAAATTCATCATTGAATCCTTGTGGTTATTAAACCTGAAAATATAATACGTTAAAAATAGGGAATCGTTATTCCCTAAATTGACTAACTTGCGACTAAGACGAACAGCTCAGCACCATCTTTCGTCCCCACTCAGGTGGTAATGCAGCGAGCTTTTCAAACTTAGGGTGTTCAGCAAACGGATTCGCTAATACTTCAAGTAACTCATTCACCAAACTGTAGTCATAATCAGTTGCTTGCGTGATCGCTTGCTGTGCTAAGTAATTACGTAAAATATACTTAGGGTTAACTTGGTTCATACTCACTTTGCGGACGTCATCTACGCTCAATTCTAGTACTAGACGTAGCTGATATTTGACCGCCCAAGCATCAAATGCCTCTCGGTCGATAAACTGATCGCGTATTGCGCTGTTATCAGCATCCTCGGCGCTATTAAAGCCACTTAATAGACGGAAGAAATAGGTATAGTCCACCGCGCTACTTGCCAATATTTCCAGTAAGTTTTTAATCAACTCACCATCCGTATCGTGCACTTGTTGTAAACCAAGTTTACCACGCATCAACTCACGCAATTTCGCTAAAAATATATCATCATAAGTTTGTAGCACTGCATTTAACGGATCGATATCAACGAACGGAGTCAGCGCACGACCTAACGCCATTAAATTCCAATAACCCACTTGTGGTTGCTGATTAAAAGCATAGCGACCCGAATAATCGGTGTGATTACAGACATAAGCGGGATCGAAGTTATCCTGAAACGCAAACGGGCCATAATCAAAGGTTTGCCCTAAAATAGACATGTTATCGGTATTCATCACCCCATGAACAAAACCAACCGCTTGCCAATGTGCCATTAACTCCGCGGTAGTGGTCATCACTTGCTTATAAAACGCCAAGTAAGGTACTTCTTCGTTTAAGGCATCAGGGAAATGCTTGGTTAGGGTGTAATCCAACATCAGCTTCAAATCGTCTAAACGCTGGGTATAATAAAAATGTTCAAAGTGACCAAAACGCACATGCGATTCAGCAACACGCACGACCATGGCGGCTTGTTCAACTTGCTCGCGCATCACCGTATCACTACCAACAACCACACTTAATGCTTGTGTAGTTGGAATACCTAACCCCTGCATTGCCGCACTGCATAAATACTCGCGAATACTTGAACGCAATACAGCGCGACCATCACCTTGACGGCTATAAGGCGTTCGGCCTGCACCTTTTAAATGCAGATCCCAAGTCGTGTGATTGTTACTATCACCACGAGCATCATTACCTTTAACTTGCGCTAATAGCAAGCCACGACCGTCACCGAGATCAGGGTTATAGTGACCAAATTGATGACCGGTATACTTCATTGCCAGGGGGTCGAAACAGCTTGGTAGATAATTACCAGAGCATAGCTGCAGTAATGCATCGCTATCAGCAACAGCATTATCTAAATCTAACAAGGCTAATACTTGCGGGTTTAGGCTGACCATTTTCGGGTCGCTGATCCCATCTGGCATTTGCTTGTTATAAAAATGTGCGGGCAACGTCGCATAGTGATTATCACAGTTCAGTGAATCAATACTTGTCAGCTTATCAAGCCTACCGGTTTGTTCATGGCTGTCTACTGGCTTATTAACGATGCTCACGGATTATCCCTGCGGTTAAGGCTTTATATAAATATACCCAAATTATTGCATGGTATTGTGTTCAACACCTAACAACAACTTGGGTATATGCTTCATCGACTATTTTGTGACGATTGCTTTCGCGATCTAGCTTAACGACCTAGTCTTTGCTATCGGCTTTAAAACCCATTGATATTGAGTTAATACAAAAACGTTGACCCGTCTCTGTTGGCCCATCTGGAAATACATGGCCTAAATGAGAGTCACAATTACTGCACGTCACTTCAATACGTTGCATGGCTAAGCTGTTATCTTCGGTATACACCACCGCGCCCGATTTGATCTCTTTGTCAAAGCTCGGCCAACCACAACCCGAATTAAACTTGCTATCGCTGGTAAATAATTCACTGCCGCAGCATTTACAGTGATAAACACCTACTGTTTCATTGTTTAACAGCGTCCCCGTGTAAGGATGCTCGGTGCCTTTTTTACGGCACACGTGAAACTCTTCATCCGTTAACTCAGCTTGCCATTCGGCATCAGTTTTAGTCACTCTAATACTGCTTTTATCTGTGCTTTTTATATCTTTATTCATACTCTTTTTATCCTCACCGTTAATGAGTTGATTGTAAGCGGCCGTACAATGTTTGATAAAGCCCTTCAACCTGTAATAGTTCATGATGTTGTCCTGACTGGCTTATTTGGCCATCGTCGAGCACATAGATCAAGTCAGCTTGTTTAATTGCGCTGAGTCTATGAGCAATAATTAATGTCGTTCTGTCTTCTAAAAATTCGCTAAGATTATGGTGTAAACGACTTTCGGTTTCGGTATCTAATGCTGATGTAGCTTCATCAAACACCACCATTTGCGGTTTACTTAATACCATTCGCGCAATAGCTAAACGCTGGCGTTGACCACCAGAGAGACGTACACCATTACGTCCGACTAAGGTATCTAATCCATGACCCAGTTGTTTAATTGTTTCTGCCATTTCGGCAACTTGTAGCGCTTGCCATAATTCATCATCGGTAAAACGATTACCCATAGATAAATTTTCACGTATAGAGGTATTAAACAAGATAGGTTGCTGTAATACTGTCGCAATATTCTCACGTACTTTATCATAACCAATCTGGTTTAGCGGCACATCGTTAATTAAGATCTCGCCTTCTTGTTTCTCATATAAACCTAATAACAGCTGCACCAGTGTTGACTTACCACCGCCACTCACCGCAACAATCGCGACTTTTTTACCTTTCGGGATAATTAAGTTTACATTACGGATCACTTTGTTTTCGCTATTGTAAGCAAAGCACACGTCTTTGAATTCAACTGCAACGCCATCTTGACTCGCAAACGGGTCTACCACACACGGATGTTGTGGCTCTTGCGTTAACTCGAACACACCATTTAATCGTTTTAATGCCGCCGAAGCTGCAAAGTAGGTATATTGCATACTTAATAATTCTTGTACTGGTCCCATCATAAACCACAGGTAACCAAATACCGCGAAAATCTGGCCGATTGTCAGATCAGAGAAAACGACCATCAACATAGCAATCGCACGAAACACTTCAAAACCAATTAAGAAGATAGTGAAACTTAAACGGTTAACCGCATCGGTTTTCCATTGTGATTGGATCGCGCTATGGCGTAACTCACTCGCCGCATCAATAACTCGACTGAAATATTGCTTCTCACGTTGCGCGGTACGTAACTGTTGGATAGCATCTAAGGTATCAATTAACGCTTCTTGAAATGCTTCAAACGCGGCATTTTCACGTGTTTTTAAATTTTTAACCCGCTTACCAAACGAACGAGAAAAATAAATCACCGCCGGATTAAGCAATAAGATAATTAAGCCTAACTGCCAATCAATCCATAACAGAATGACTGCGGTACCAATAATAGTGAGCATACTGACCAGAAACTTAGATAAAGTTTCAGCTAAAAATTTATCTATAGTTTCAACATCAGTAATACAACGGGAGCTGATCCCACCCGAACCTTGCGTTTCATATTCAGTTAATGATACCAGCGGTAAATGGTGCATTAATTTATTACGAATATAAAAACTGAGATTCTTACCAATGATCGTAAACTGTCTCGCTTGCCATACCGACAAGACTAAACTAGACAAGCGTAACAACACCACAAAACCAAGGACTGCCAAGATATACAGTTGCGGCCCCCACCACGATTCAGGAAATATATTTTGCATTCCCTGTACTGCCGCGCCAGGTTTTTCTAACAATACTTCGTCCACGAGTAAAGGCATCATTAGCGGAATAGGGACACTGACTAAGGTAGCAAAAACGGCAATGATATGAGCTGTAATTAATGGTTTCTTTTGGCGTAATACACGTTGGCGGATCAACTGCCAACTAATACGAGTGCCTCTATTATTTTGTAAAGAATTTTGCTGAGACGCTTGCTCAGATGCTTGCTGATTACCTTGCTGAAATTGAGGAGTTTTTTCTATCATAATGTATATAAAACCACGTCTACCTTGTTATTACGAATGATTATCAATTAGAGTATTATGCCGTAGATTCACTTGCAACAACAGCTTTAATACCTGCACTGTGTACCTTGATGCAGATACCATCTTGTTTAAATGCAATCGTTGGATTAGCGAGTATCTCGCCTTCAACCTGTGGTGCTGAACGTTTAATTTTAATGCTGTCATCGCTCGCTAACAAAGTATCAATATCTGGATTAATCACGCGTAATACCTGTTCTAGCGCTGCCATATTAGTCGCATCACCTGGTAATACTAACTCAATATGTTCCCAACCTTGTTGAGGATAATGCTTAGCTGGAAACGGCAGTTCCACACAATCAATTAGCCAATCACCTAATGTTAGCGGCTCATCTAATACTATTATATATATCGGTCGACCGTTAATAATGCTATCAGAAATAACCTGACCACGTTGTGTAAACTCAGCTAGTAGTGACTCTGCGGTTGCAATATCATTAACGCGCAATGCGACATGATCACACCATAAAGACTCAGTTTTTGGGTTTGAGTGCTCAAGTAAACCAAGCTTATGTGAAAATGCTAAAATCGCTTTAGAGAATGCTGGCCACTGCTGAGTTAGATCTTGATATTGCATGGTAATTCCTTCAATAAGTTATCAAGTAATAATAACACAAACCGCATTTTTACTGCGTGGTTTATAAAATAACCATTCTTGATTTAGTGCAAAAATTTGAAAATTGCCCCTAATTAGGTCAAAAACACAGAGCTTTTAGGGCATTATCCTGCTAAATTAAAGAGGATTTCTTTTCATAATTTTCCATAAAATAGGGTGTAATAATGAATAATGCTTTTGATGCAGTAAAAAGTGCTCGTCGTAAAAACAAGCTAAAACGAGAGATTCTCGATAATGCGAAGAAGATCCGTGATAACCAAAAACGTGTCGATCTACTTGATAATCTACTTGATTATCTTGCGCCAGAAATGACTCAAGCAGAGATTGTTGAAATCATTGCGAACATGAAGTCAGATTATGAAGACCGTGTTGATGACCACATCATTACAGGTGCAGAACTATCTAAAGAACGCCGTGAAATTAGCAAAAAAATTAAAGCAATAACAAAAGCTGTTAACGAAAAATAAGAAGAAATCGAACGCTATACACCTACACGATAATCCGCGCCCTAAATAAATCTAATAAGCGGATATCAATATTGAGACAAAGCACCAAGTAAACCAGCTTACTCGCTCGTTTGGTGCTTTGTTTTAATACATAGCTTATTCAGTGTAAGAACCCTTTCCCACAAAATAACGCATACGAGTAACTCAGAATCTAAAATCAGAATATTACTAAGCGATATACTGCGCATCGAGTAAATCGTAGCCTGAGTTCGAAGCAACCTTGTTTAGCCTAATATTAAACATTTTCTCAGCTAACTGAGAATTTAAAGTAGTTGGTGTAGGACCTTGAGCAAAGCAAGCCCCTTGGTGCAACGCTATCATTTGTGGGCAAAAACGACTAGCCAAATTTAAATCATGAATGGCTATAATACACAGCATATTATGCTGCTTTATGTAGTCAGCTAATAACATCATTACCTGCAGCTGCCGCGATAAATCCAAGGCACTAGTAGGTTCATCCAAAAGCAATACATCGGGATTACGGATCAAGCCCTGACCAATAGCCACGAGTTGTTTTTGACCTCCACTTAAATCCGCTAAAAATTGATTAGCTAAATCACTGATATTAAGAAGCTGCATAATATCACTGACTTTTTGCTCTTTAGATTGTTGATTTATTGATTCAGATGCTAGATTAAGGGCAAGCATCAAGCCTTCAAAGACCGTCAAGCGAATATGGTAATCCGTTAGCTGAGGTACATAACAAACCGCTAAACTACGCTGTTTACTAGGTATTCGATCGAGGTCCTGACCTTCTAGCATTATTTTTCCACTACGATTTTTGGTGATACCGGCAATCAAGCGAAACAAGCTCGATTTACCCGTACCATTCGCGCCAATTAATGCCGTTAATACGCCTCGGTTAACACTTGCTATATTGAGGTTATTTAAGACCTTTCTTTTACCGTAACTAAGGTGGATATTTGACATTGATAAAGCCATTTTTATTTCTGCCTTATTGTAAAAATTAAAATGAAGAAACAAGGAATGCCAATCAAGGACGTAGTGATACCTATGGGTAACAAAGCACCACTAATGACTAATTTACTGAGGACACTAGCTAGCGATAACAGGCTAGCCCCGACTAAAATACTGCCAGGTAAGAAAAAACGTTGATCTTCACCGAGTAATAAACGTGCTATATGAGGGGCCACTAAACCAACAAAACCTATGGTGCCAACAAATGCCACGGCAACCGAGGCTAATAACGCACAAGCCAATAGCGAAAATAAACGTAACCGGTCCACATTAACACCCATACTTCTGGCTTGTTCATCACCAAAACGTAACGCCGTTAATTGGTCTCTGTAACAGAAAAAATAGGTACACATACTGAGCAATACAACAAAACAAATCATGACTTTTTCAAAACTGGCCCGCGCAAGAGACCCTAAGGTCCAAAAGACCAATTGTTGTAAGGCGTCTTCACTGGCGATGTATTGTAAAAAGGCTAACAAGGCATTAAAGCTAAACATCAAGGCAATTCCGGCTAATACCAACGTTTGATAACCCACGCCCCGCATCTTACTAATGGCAAACAACACCAAAGCACTGAGCATGGCAAATAGAAACGCATTAACCGATACGATGTATATGCCAGCAACAGGCAACACAGCCCAATCCAAAACAAAAGTTAAAGCAGCACCAAAGGCGGCAGCAGCAGAGATCCCAAGGGTGAAGGGATCGGCCAGCGGATTATTTAAAATAGTTTGCATCTGCGCACCGGCACAAGCCAGCATAGCCCCCACCAACATAGCAATCAGGGCGATAGGCATTCGTATTTTCCACAGGATTAAATCTAATTTAGGATCTGGGCAGTCCACTAAACAGGCACCGACCTCAAGCAAGCCATAGCTACTTGGCCCTGAGCTTAAATCCCAAATAAAACTAACGACTAATAAAACACTTAACGCCAATAAAATCATTGATTTAATTAAACGTTGGCGACGATAGAAAAAATGCTGCTGAGTAATAACAAGCTGAGTACTGCTCACGGTAATTGACTCCAAAAAATACCTGAAGATTGAAATGGCATAAACTGCTGGTGATATTCCTGCCAAACTTGCTCTGGATTCAAATCGGTAAACAAACTCGGGTGCATCCACTTAGCCATCATTTGAATAGCGACAAAATAACCCGGGTGGTTATAAAACTGGTGCCATATTACGTATACCTTTTTATTTTTTACCACTGGCATTTGTGACCAACCTGTTCGCTGCACTAAGGCTTTCATACCTGAGTCGACCAGGGTTTGCTCCGCCGAATAACCTAGTGGCGGAGAAATGCTCTGTTTTTTATGAGACCAGTTACCTGTAGTGGCGATAATAATATCAAAATCTTCTACTAGTAGGGTTTCCGAGTTTAGATCCACAGAAACACCCGAGGTTTTGCTACTCCCCCAATTTTTTCCGCCTGCCATCTCAGCAAATGCACCAAAATTGGCTTGACCAAAAACGCGGCAACAAACCGGACCATTAATTCCTGCTGCACGCTCCAGTAATACTAGGGGTTGTTGATGTTTATTTTCCGCCAACCTTTGCTCAACAATATTCAATTGCTTTTGCACAAAATTAGAAAACTTCTGCGCCTGTGCTTCGCGCCCTAAAACCTTCCCGAGAATATTCATACTCGGTAAAAGATTACGACTTAAGTCATGGCGATAATCAATAAATAAATAAGGAATAGACAAAGCATCAAGGCGATTTAATGTTTCCGATTGCTGTAAACTTTCTTGATAATTAAGACTAAATATAACTAAGTCAGCATTTAAGCTAAAGGCTTGCTCAACGTCAAATTGACCAGTGCTAGGACTAGCCACGGTTGGCTTATTGAGGAATGATGGATACAACTCAGTGAGTTTTTGCCAAGTATCTTGATCGGCTTTAGCCAAATCATCAGCCATAGCGCGAATACTATGCCCAGGATTCTGAGGCTGCAGCGCCATCACCAAGTACATCATACGCCCTTCAGAAAGAATTATATTCTTTGGTGGTTGATCGAATATGACCTGTCTGCCGCTCAGGTCCGAAACCACAACAGCCCTACCTACACTAGGTAAAACTAAAAAAATCAGCAAAATAAGTAGTCTCATTAATTAACGTTATTGCCCTTTATTTGAATGAATAACTATTTAAATGAATAACTCTAAGTAAGCAATAAGTTGGAGGGTGCACTTTGGTTATCAACAGCTTTATAAGTAAGTTTTAGATCACCTAGCACCACTATTTCGTTGTATCACCTTAAATTGATAAGCTTCGATATATCTCCATATTTCATATTCATTACTCAGCCCCCTTAAAATTAGCTTTGCAAATCTACTACATAAGCATTAAGTAGTAAATGCAAATGATAATAATTTTCATTTGCTACTGTTGGATAATTAAAACATATACCTGTGATCAATAAAGATACTTGATAAAAAAGCCAGATAATAATGAAGGGCTTACTTGATGCTATCCAACGGAAATATCGTTCTCAAAAATTGAGAACCATTGTAGCTAATGTTTCGCTCCTCAGTCTGAATATTATCGACAGTTAAGTTTGCAGTGTAAACATTGTGAAAAACCTTAATTTAAGCATCATTTAAGAATAACTTATGTCACTACTTTCTCACTATAAAAAAGGTAATGATAATGATTTCCATTTGCATTTAGGTTGTATGTGTTTATAATATCTGAAATTTAGCTATATATTCTGAGGAAAAAAAGGAAGCATCTTAGTGTACGGATAATGATTATCACTTGTATAACAAAATGTATGGAGACATAAATGTTAGTAAATAATACCCCCTTTAAATTGAACGTCATTGTAATTTCTTTGTTGATGAGCCAACAAGTTTTAGCGGAAGCGTCTATTACCCAACAAAAAGAGAATCTTGGGTATACGGTAATTACGGCCACCCGCAATCCAGAGAAAAATTTAACCCTACCCAATTCAGTCACAATTGTTGACCGAGAACAAATAGAAAATCTGTCATCAAATGCCACTAGTTTAGGTGAAATTTTAGCTAAAACTGTACCCGGTATGGCCACCAGCTCACAAAGTATGTCTAATTATAGCCAAACGATTCGTGGTCGTAAGATACAAGTGTTAATTGACGGCGTACCGCAATCAGGTTCATTAAGAGGCTCATCACGAGATTTAGTTAATATTTCTCCTGATATGGTCGAACGTGTGGAAATATTACGTGGGCCTACAGGAATTTACGGCCAAGGTGCTGCGGGTGGTGTTATCAACATTATAACCCGTCGAGCCTCATCAGAAGCGCTTACCTTCACCACCAAAGTGTCGACACATGCACAAAGTGAAAATTTTAGTAAAAGCGCATCTGCTGATATTTTCCAACAGATTAGTGCAGCTAGCGGAGATACCAGCTATATTGCTTCAGCAAAATATGCTAGCACTGGATTATTTTATGATGCAGAAGGTGATGCAATCCCTGTCAGTCCACATGGTCAAGGTGGTGTCAGTGATTCAGAAGACTACGACCTATACGGGAAAATAGACCACTATTTAGATGATAATCAAAGTATAGAATTATCAGTAATCACCTCACGCTTAACACAAGAAAATAATTATCACACTGTTAGTGGCCTGTACGGTAAAGACAAAGCGATACTGGCTGATGGTCCAGAGAAAAATGCGCTCGGACAAGAGAGTGAAAGTTGGTCGGTTAACAGCAAATATCACCATGATGATCTTATGGGCAGCCAGTTGACCTTGCAAGCGTACGCGCAAAGCAGCAAGGCAAGAAATAAATACAATACAAAAAATAAAGCGCAGTCTGTTACCGATTCAGATAAATTAGGCTTACGCCTTACTGTAAATACTGAGTTTGAAAGATTCGTGAATGGATCTGTTTTTTGGGGCGCTGATTTAGCACAAGAAAAAGCAGGACAATATATGACAGATGGTCGACTTTGGTCGCCTAATCTCGAACAACAAACTATCTCCCCTTTTGCGAACGTACGATTACAGCTAACAGACAGTTGGATCTTACGTTTTGGGGCGCGCTATGATCTTTTTGATTTAGATATTGATACCTTCCAAGTGAATTTTGGGAAAAATAAAGGCGATACGGTCACCGGTGGTGATTTAAGCTATTCAGCAACCACCTATAATGCTGGCTTAACCTATCTTCTTAGCGATAGTAACTCTGTCTATGTTTCTTATTCAGAAGGCTTCTCTTTACCTGATGTTGGTAGGATTTTACGTGATGGTGGTGCAAGTAGCGTCGAGTTACTAGATCCTGAGCCAATACGAGTGAAAAACTATGAAGTTGGTAGCAAAAGCCAATGGAAACATCTTGATGCTAATATTGCCGTTTTTTATAACACCTCTGATTTAGGTCTGCGCTTTGTAGGTGATGCCAATGATACTAATTTCAGCCCTAAACGTGAACCAGAAAAAATCTATGGTATAGAGCTAGCCTTGAATTACAACATCAGTAATGACTGGAACACTGGTGGTACATTTAGCTGGCAAGAAGGAAAGTCAGCCCCTAAAGGCAATAGCGATTATGACGATTACCTAACTGGTGAACGTATTCCACCCACTAAAATCACCGCGTTTATATCAAACCAAACTAGCGAAAGTTGGTATAACCAATTAGATATACTTTATTCAGGAAATCGAGATAAATTCGCAGATAACAATACAGCTGCAGATGTCGACCCGAGCGATAAAGTTAAACGTCAATACGCTGAAGGCAAGGTAGAATCTTTCACCGTTGTTGATTTTGTTAGCCGCTATAACCTGCCGGTAGGTCAAGTATCTTTCTCTGTAGCAAATTTATTTAACCAAGATTATTACACTGCCGAATCACAGTTTAGAAACCGTAATGCGCAATATGCAAAAGGTATTGGACGAGTCTTTGGTCTTGCCTACAGCCTTGACTGGTAATTCAATTAAAGGTGGCTGTAAAGTCACCTCTATTAAGGAACGAATATGATACGAAGTTACGATCAAATCTTGCACGAAAATCTTGCAAAAATTTATTCACTACGTGGTTTTCTAAATTGTTTTTGCCGTGAAGTAGCTGGGCCACAAGGCGCACTTTCTTACCCAGAAGATATCATTAACTTACCTGACAGTATTCTTCAAAGTTTACAAGAAACTGGTGGTATTTTATTAAACATCGACCTACATGATGGACAATTAGTCTGTGTTGTTGATAAAAAATCACAAAGTTACCAATACCGTTATTTATCTTATTTTTTATTTCAAAGTCATACCCAAGATCAACAGGAATTAAACTGGAATGAGCTACAAGTTATACTGTTAAACGATCTTGCGAATCGTTTTAATACCGATGCTAATGATGAGTTATTAGAACAAATGGATAATAGTGAACAAGTATTAGCTTATTTATTATTAAATAGAAAAAGATCAAAAGAATCAACAAACCTCTATCTTGAATCAGAATCTAAGTTATTACTCGGTCATGCCACTCACCCTGCTGCAAAATCACGCCTAGGTTTTAGTCAGCAAGATATACTAGATTATTCCCCAGAATTACGCGCTAGTTTTCAGTTACATTATTTCGCGGCAAAGAGCGACAAGGTGAAACGTTTAGGCACAGGCTTGAGTGATGACACATTACGTGTTTTTTCAGCTACCTATGATAGTTTACCACCTGATTATGCATTATTACCTGTGCATCCTTGGCAGGCAAAATACCTGCTGAAACAGGATGTAATTATAAAATTAATCGAACAAGGTTTATTAATTGATCTCGGTGTCCGCGGAAAAAAACTAACAGCAACGTCATCGCTACGTACCTTATATAATCCAGAATTGGATTTTTTTATTAAAGGATCCCTCAATGTCCGCATCACAAATTGCGTACGTAAAAATGCCTATTACGAACTTGAAAGCGCAGTTAAGTTAACCGAACTATTAACACCTAACTTTAATCAATTAGAAAAAAAATACCCAGGTCTTAAAATCATGCATGAGCCTGGTTGTTTGACTCTTGATTTTGATGAATTAGATGCAGAAAAACGAGTACAAATAGAAGAAGGTTTCGGGGTTCTATTTCGTGAAAATCCAACTGAATTACGAGAGCAAAACATCTTATTAGCTGGCTCTCTCTTCACCCAAGGTGTATCGGGGGAAAGTAATGTAAAAACCCATATTTGGCATCTTTCACAGCGCAATCAAATGAGCTACGAACAAAGCAGTTTATTATGGTTTAGAAGTTACCTTGATGCATTACTGCCAAGCATGTTTGATGCCCTGTTTGAACACGGGTTAGTGTTTGAGCCGCACCTACAAAATATTTTAATCAAACTAGAGCAGGACTTAGTGGCAGGTGTTTGGATCCGCGATTTAGAAGGCACCAAGCTCAATAAGCAAACGTGGCAAGCCCAACAGCTCTCAAGCATGAGTGAAAAGGCAAGTAGCAGTGTGTTATACGATCAAGATAAATGCTGGAATCGCCTCGCTTACTGCTTATTGATTAATAATATTGTGCAGGCGATTTTCTGCATCGCTAGACGAGAGTCGGTACTTGAAGCGCGACTTTGGCATCAAGTACGTTTAACGATTCAACAGTATTTAGCTCAAAGCGACAGTGAATTTGCAACTAACAAGCTAGGTGATTTATTAGCAGGAAAAGCGATCCCGAATAAAGCCAACCTGATCACCCGATTTTTAAAGCGTGCCGATAAACAAGCTGAATATACGGATTTCCCTAACCCTTTAGGCTTGCTTCGCGTAACCCCAAATAAAGTGAAGGAAGTATAATGAATCAATATCAACAAAGCCTAACGCACGCCCATCAACAAATTAACCATGAAACCGCGCAACTCAGCGAATTATGGTTCTCACAATTACAGCATGATACGCTGCAAGAGAAGCAATTATCAGTCGTCGATATACACGCACAATTTACCAATGCGCAGAGACGCTGTTTAGTCACATTATGTAAGTCGATGTTGCGAGAAGGTATCTTTAATTCGCCAGAAAACCTGAAATTTAATGATAACAATGCTTATTTACGTATCAATAATACCCCGTTAACTTTAAAAATGAAAAATATTGAACAGGTACGCTATGGCTTTCTGGAAGGTTTTACAGAGTTAACCTTACACGAAGATGATCAGCTTATTTACGTCTTGGACGAGCCAACTAAACTCTTGGCTCTATTACAGGTTTGTACAAACTACTCTTTAATTGAAGTACAGCGATTCGCACATGAGTTGCTCAATTCTATGCTAAACGACGCTTTGTTTTTAAGCTATCGGTTCGTGTGGGGACAACAAATAGAGAAACAAAGAAAACAAGCTGGGTATGCAAACTTCTGGTCTTGGGTGGAAAACTTAAATGAAAAAAATAACTGCTTGCTACTAGAGCAGTGGGGAACAGTCGGTCACCCGATCCACCCCGGCGTAAAATGTAAGCAGGACCTAACTGCACATCAAGTATTAACCATGTCACCCGAGTTTCAAGCTAATGTTGCAGTACGTCTCGCTGCAGTAAAAATCAATTTATTTTCCATAGAGGGTTATCAACAATCTCAGTATCAAGAGTGGTTTGCCGAACAGTATCCAGAATGGCAACAACGCTGGAAAACAGCATTAATAACGCAGGGTGCAGACGCTAACGATTATATTCCTGTGCCCGTACACCCATTTCAGGCAGATAGCTTTTTACCCGAAGTTTTTGCAGACTTAATTATGAAGCAAGACTTATTACTACTCGACTCAGGACCACAAATAAACTGTGGTCCTACTATGTCTTTTCGTACCTTAGTTCCTGAAAATTCATCATTTTACCCGCATATCAAACTGCCGATCGCAATGCGCTTAACCAGTGCGGAACGCGTTTTATCCAATCGTTCTTGCCATATGGGACCAAGAGTGAGCCAGTTTTTAGAGACCATTGCTGAAAAGTACCCCGAGATTGGCTGTAAATTACGTGTTATGCGCGAAACACCAGGGTTACATTATGCTGGCGATAAATACAGAGAAGAAAAATATGGCAAATACTTTTCGGTGCTATTTCGTCAAAACCCCCGTGAAAAGTTAATCGATAATGAGGTTGCCGTACCTGTTGCTACGCTCATGGCTGACACCCCGAGTTCGGACTCTTTATTTGCAGAGATAGCCCAAAGCAATCAACTTTCTATCGCGTCCGTTTTAGACACTTATCTTGATGTGTTGCTGACGCCAGTACTACAAGTATATTTACGCTTTGGCATTAGCCTAGAGGCTCATCAGCAAAATTCCATGATGATTTTTAATGATAAGGGCCTACCACAATCATTACTGTTAAGAGACTTTGGGGCTTTTAGAGCACACCAAGACACATTTATCTCGAGTGGTGAAAAACTTGAGTTTCACCAAGATAAAAGTGTACTCAGTAATGACAAGCAAGATGTCAGAAATAAACTATTACACGCGGTATTTATTTGTCATCTTTCAGAGTTAATTAACCACTTGGTCGTGCGGGGTTATATTGATGAAGCACAGGCTTGGAAAATGGCTTACCAACGTATTGCTACTATTTTCGAGCAAACTAAACATGATGCGCCAGCGCAATGGTGGGCTCAGGAATATCAAGCGTTATTAAATGAACCTTGGCAAATGAAACGCTTCACTTTAATGAGATTAGCCAATAACAATGAATATAACTATCAGGCATTGTTGAATCCTTTAAGTCAGGAGGCGGTACTAGATGCCAACCAATGTGATTCGTTTACTGTGGTTTAGTCAAATAATCGCGATTGGTTCGATGGAAATGAGTGGCCCTTTTTGGCCACTTATTTTATCTCAACAGAGCCAAGGTGTCAGCTTATCAGTATTTTCTGCCCTCATTTATATATTACCTCTATTAGGAGCCATGTTTAGCGCGCCTGTCTGGGGTAAATTAGGTGATCGTATAGGGCATAAATATATGATATTAAGAGCACTATTTGTTTTAGCTCTATCACAATGTTTATTACTTTATGTGAAAGAAGTGGAATGGGTTTGTTTGATCCGCTTTGTACAAGGGGTTTGCGCAGGGTCGATTGCTGCAATGCAAGCCTATGCCTTACGAACCAGTAAGACACAAGAACAAGGTCAGATTTTGGGTAAACTACAATCATCTGTTGCCGCCGGTACGCTATTAGGACCCGTTTTAGGCGGAATGCTAATCGATTACTGGGGGTTCAATAGCGTGTTTACATTAGGCTCCGTCAGTTGCTTGCTGGTATTTTTTGCCGTCGCCTTGTTATTACCTGAAGATAAAAATGGTCCAGTTAACAAAGCGAGGGGGAAGTCTACAGCGCGAGTTATTTCACCTCCTCTTTTTAGTCTCCCCGTTTTACTCTGTTTGTTAGCATTGGCACAACTTGCTAAACGTTTGCCTAGTAGCTTTTTTGCCATTTATGGGCAAGACGTATTAGAAGCAAGTTCATTTCAAATCGGCATGCTATACGGATTAACCGGCTTCGCTATTTTACTCTTTGCTCCTTATTGGGGACGATACTTTGACCGAGCCAATAATCAACAAATAAAAAACAGTCTGCTTTTAATCTGTACCATGGCAGGTCTATCACAATTTGCCTTTAGTTTTGTAGAACAAAGCTTGCTACTGGCAGGCTTATTACGCTTTATATGGGGTATTTTTCTTGCCGCTATTTTACCGTTGTTATTTATGCAGTTACGAAAATTAGTGACGACAAATGACATTGGCAAAAGTATCGGTATGGGCCACAGTGCGAGCAAGCTTGGCGCATTAATAGGGATTGGAGTTGGTGCTATTAGTATAAGTCTTTTAGCGATAAATCAAGGGTTTTCAATGATTGCAATAACTTATATGATTATGATTCTTTTGATCGTCATATGCTCTAAAGATAAAGATAAAAAGGAAAATTAAAATAACACTAAAAAAGACCATAATTTCAACATGATGGTCTTTTTGTTTTCACAATAACAATGCTAATCTAACTGCCTCTCAGCCAATTAGCAGTCGATAGCCATGAAACCATTACCTAAATCACCCTCTACCTCATTCTCCAAAGAAAGCCCATTTGTTTTTCTCGCCCTTGCCGGTATTGTCATGTCGATGACCTTTTCAGCATGGAACGCACTACTGAATAACTTTGCTATCGAGAATGCCGCATTTACAGGGGCCGAAATAGGCACCTTACAATCGATACGTGAGATCCCTGGGTTACTTGCTTTCACAGCTGCATTTGTATTACTGATACTAAAAGAACAAGTATTTGCCATTATTGCCTTATCTTTACTCTCGATTGGTGTGGCGATAACAGGATTTTTCCCCTCTGTTTATGGCTTATATGCCACAACCGTACTTATGTCTGTGGGCTTCCATTATTACGAAACCATCAACCAATCATTAAGTCTGCAATGGTTTAGTAAAACCGAAGCACCTGCGCAATTAGGTAAACTACTCGCGGTGAAATCATTTGCAGCCCTCTTTACCTTTGCAGGTATTTGGCTGGCGTTCACCGTGTTTGATGCGGACTACGTAACCGTATACATGGCATGTGGGCTGCTCGGGCTCGTGATAACAGCTTGGCTTGCAACCCATAAACCTAAAATCCAAAACGCCCATGTACAACACAAAAAACTCATCTTGCGTAAGCGCTACAGTTTGTATTACTTACTGACGTTTTTAGCGGGTGCTCGCCGACAAATATTTGTCGTCTTCGCTGGTTTCTTAATGGTTGAAAAATTCGGTTACGGTGTACCAGAGATAACCGCGCTATTCATGCTTAACCATGTTATTAATCTATATTTAGGGCCTAAAATCGGCGCATGGATTGGTCGTGTAGGTGAGCGCCGCGCATTAACATTCGAATATACCGGACTTATCTTTGTGTTTATTGGTTACGCCTTGGTGGAGTCAGCTGAATTTGCTGCCGTGCTGTATATTATTGATCACCTGTTCTTTGCAGTCGCTATTGCATTAAAAACCTATTTTCAGAAGATTGCTGATCCAAAAGACATTGCGGGTAGCATGGGCGTTAGTTTCTCGATTAATCATATTGCCGCAGTCGTTATTCCGGTGATTTTCGGCATGATCTGGTTATACAATCCATCGTTAGTATTTTACGCAGGCGCGGCGATTGCCAGTTTATCTTTGATACTCAGCCGCTTCATACCAGTGACGTACGAATCAAAATCAAGCGTGAGCAATAACGCAGTATAATGCCGAGGTTGGTTATTAAGTACAAAAAAGGCCATCACATAATGTGATGGCCTTTTATATTTTTAATCAGTAATTCACTCACTTAAAACAAGCACCGATTGCTCGGTTAATGCTTATTATTTGCTTGCGATATATTCTTCGTAAGTACCGTCAAAATCAACGATGCCGTTTGGCGTGATATCCCAGATACGTGTCGCAACTGTAGATACGAACTCACGGTCATGAGAGATGAACAGTAATGTACCTTCATATTTCTCAAGAGACATGTTCAATGCTTCGATTGATTCCATATCCATGTGGTTAGTTGGTTCATCCATTAATAATACGTTTGGTTTTTGCATCATTAATTTACCGTAAAGCATACGGCCTTTTTCACCACCAGATAGTACACTTACTTTCTTGCTAATGTCATCATTAGAGAATAGTAGACGGCCTAGGAAACCACGAACAGTTTGATCGTCATCGCCTTTTTCTTTCCACTGGTTCATCCACTCCATTAGCGTTAGATCTTCTTCGAAGTATGATTCGTGATCCTGTGCATAATAAGCGATGTTTACGTTTTCAGACCATTTGTACTCACCCGCATCTGGAGTCAGTTCGTCTGCTAACATACGCATTAATGT
>Ga0209396_1001515_pt1 | contig 25770 bp, 21 predicted proteins | sample GOMGulsemesocosm_6_FD_184638 | JGI IMG/M metagenome (GOLD analysis project Ga0209396, IMG submission 184638) | Methane-oxidizing microbial communities from mesocosms in the Gulf of Mexico - GOM8C Gulf of Mexico (SPAdes) (version 2) | ecosystem: Environmental > Aquatic > Marine > Cold seeps... | reverse complement strand
AACAACAGGGATGATTAGAACCTCCGTGGACTAATCAACAAAAGGGCATGATTAGAACCTGCGTGGACTAATCAACAACAGGACATGATTAACGCCTGCATTGACTAATCAACATACAAATATGATTAGTGGCTCCATGGACTAATCAACATCATAAAAATTAGGAGCTCAAATGGCAGTAAGTCTTCCTACTATATATAGGTAAAGTTCTTTCCCGTGCTAATTTAGGCTAAGAACCACTCAATTTTTAGTTAGTAGCTGCCAAACACTACAATTTAGAGGGATCACACGCAGGCCTTAATTCGCATTACTTCTTGATGGATTAAGGAGGTGATCTTGATTCGCATTATTTCTTGCTGGATTAAGGAAAAGATCTTGATTCGCGTTTTTTGTTGCTTTAAATACTGTATGCTCTTGATTCATCATTGTTATTGCTGAAAATTATAAGAAAGGAGGGCAACACGGATGTACTCAAATGAAATCGGCCCATTTTTTAAAATCCCTCACGTTTCAGTTATAAATAAATGGATAGGTATGGGAGTCAGAAATAGAATTAACGGAAGGAATATTACCCGCCGTGAAACTCAACTATTTTCAGCCATCCGGTCTATAGCGTTAGCTAACTCTCAAAATGACTTCAAGCAGGACATTGTTCCTGATCAAAGAATGATCTCTACAACGGATATCATCCACGCACTTGCTGGCTCTGTAATTGACAAAACGGATAAGTCGTTTAATCCATATCAGCAGCATGTTCGCCAGGTTACCCTAAGTCTCCACAAGCTCAGTGTAATGTCTCGCACCCGGCTTCAAATCAAGAGCAATGGAAGAGGCACATTTCTATATACGCTAGAGGATCCGGATTTAGTCGTAACCGAATTGGAAGCTCAACTGGATGGACTGGTTGGCGAGACAATTCCTTCCATTTTAGACCGAAATAAAAAAGCGTTGATTGCCGCAAAGGCTAATTACAACAAACGTGAAAACATCAATCTGGTTAAAAATGTAAATAACGATGAGCCTTGGTCAACGACATTGATGAGCTATTTTTTAGACTTATGCTGTCGCGAATCCATTAAGGACACCAGACCTACGATTACTAGGACATTGCCATTACAGAATGAAATGGTTGAAATAACGTCTGTAGCCCCAGCCGGGGGGTTAATGACTAAAACAGACATCAAGTACCTAATGGCATTAATAAGCTTGAATATGCAAAGCCATTTAGATGGGTTGGTCACCACTGATAAGGCTCACAATAGATACGCGATCGATATCCAGGATATCTTGGAAATGATGAAAACTTCCGATGGCGGGAAAAGTCGCTCCACAGTATGGAATGCAATCAACCGAATTCGTCAAACCACATGGACGGTAAAATTAGACCCCAAGGGTGAATTGGCCAAGCAGTTAGCTGCCGATTCAAAAGGACCTGTGACAGATACTGTCTACATAAATTTCCTGAATGATTTCATGTCTGGTTTAGATCCCGAATTACTGGGAGACGATAATGCCCAGAACAAGGTACCTCGATATATCGAATACTCACTTGGAAAAATTGTATTTGATGGAATGCTAGGCGGATCGCAGGGGCTGGTCGTGCACCCCGGCATAATGATGGAAAGAAATAACCATATTGTGTCGATATACACATGGCTTCGCAGAACGTTGCCACCTGGTGGCAGGGTAAAACTGACAGCAAAAGAGCTCTACGTAACTTTAGATATCAACACTAGTTATAGTAATTTTGTGAATTCAGTTATGCCAGCAATACTCAAAAAAGCAGGGCGAACAATCAAAGATGTTGAAGTAGGACAAACCATTATCTTTAATATGCTTGGCTATCAAGGCACATGCTATATCGAAGAGCCGCAAACGAAATCAGGTAACGCCAAAAAGACTTACTCCTTAGCTTGGCATGCCCCAGTTGACATGCTCGCAATTAAATTAACGGATTTACGTAATAACCAACTTAGGGAAGCTAGTATAATTCCGGCAATTGCGGGTCAGGGAAGGTTGTTTGAAAATTGCGAAGAATAGGCCCGGCAACATCTAAAGCAAAGATCTGAAATGCACCTGCAAACAGATCAGCAATATAATGAACACAGTTGAATCCGCCTTGGTTGTTACATTTTGCATAGGCCTCTAATACGACTTGATTAAATAGTTCAGATTCTGCTTCTGCCCGTTTCGCATATTTTCGTCCAAGCGCGTAACCAACGTCCGTAGAAAAAGACTGCGAATAGCCCGTACCTCGAAATATCGGTGCCACCCATACCAGTACTACGGATAAATTAACAAATCTGTGTTCCGACTCTCGATCGATGTTTTCTGAAACAATCGTCATACAAACACCCTTAGGCGCATCCAGCTCTCCATCTACAAAAATGTAGGTTGAATCATCACTTAGATGAGACGTAATGAATGCTGCATCAGTGGTAATTAACTCAAGCATGCCTTGAATACGAAGAAGTTCTGAAACTGACTCAATTTTGTTATATAGCTTCATTGTTGCTCGATGTTAGTAACGAGTAAGCCCAGCTGTTCATGGATTCTATTGTCGTTACCTTCTAAATGAAGTCCCACCCTAAAAAGCTGAGCACTACTGGTGCCGATCGTGTCTTGTCTTGTCTTCTCAGAAACAATAACTTCTTCTATATAACGCACCCGCCCGCGAACAGTGATGGGGGAGAAGTCTTTGAAATGCAGTCGAACACTGAGATGTTTCCCCTTGGAAGGTTTAACGGAGGTTGCTAGGCATGCGCCATGTTCGCTAATGTCCGTCACAATGGCAGGGTGATTTTTAATAAGTAACTTTGCAAGTATTGAATTGGCGTCATAGGCCCAGAAGGTTTTGCCCAGGGTATCTATTGATGAATGCCGTGGTTCACTTCTATGATTTATAGCAATTGACCCTGCTTCTTGCATTTGAAAGATCCTTGGATTATTCTTTAAATAGACAGGCTTAGTTGATTCCATTGTACACGAATCATTGCTGTTCACTCTACCCATTCTGTTTTTTTAAACTCCCAAGGCGATTTTTCCTAAATCCGCCTAACTCCCAAAACTAACCAAATAACCAAATAACCAAATAACCAAATAACCAAATAACCAACCAAACCTGAGCCGCGCTGAGCTCGGGCGATAATATTGTCGGCGCTCATTTTTTGAGAGAATGGGAATGACTGAAAATTACTCAAATTGCATCGTATTTGATACGGATAGCATGACTGAAGAGCAGGTGAAGGAGGATGGCTTACTGGCTTTCACGCCAATTGTTTATATAGATAAGTCCAAAATAGATGGAAATATAGTAAAAATGGCAGGGTGGATTAAAGTCCATCACGATGTCATACCGGCTTATGTGGGTGGCGTCTTGAATACCGTAAAGGAGATAGTAGCGGCTTCAATTTCTATCCAGAAGCAAGCGCACTCTCCAACAGATTTCGGCCTAAAAGCCATTTAGTTTAATAGCAACGTTTTTTAGATCACTCGTGATCTTCTTACTACCCACCCCTTGGGGCTATCTAGTCCTCACAAGGGATTTATAGCTTCAAAAACGGAGCTATAAAAATGAACACAACCGTAACAACTACCCCTATCAATGATGTTTTTAATACAAGCATCAAAGCCCCTATAATTCTTGAGATTCAAAGTGATGATGCTATCGCTGTTCAAATCAAACCGTGGAAGTCAGTAACTGTTGACCACAAATTTACTGATGAACGTGTCATGGATTTATTGGAGTACCACATGAGTGGCTTTGTCGATGGCTCTCTCTATATTGCAGGTGATCGCGGTGTTGGGAAATCATCAACAATTGAACAGTTCTTTGCTCGACTTGGTATTCCTGTGATTCGTGTAAACGGTCATGCAAATATGGAAATTTCAGATCTAATTGGAATGTTTCAATTTGTAGATGGCAATACCAAGTGGATTGATGGACCGTTAACGATGGCCGCACGTCATGGAGCAATCTTTTTGATGGATGAAGCAGATGCTTTATTGCCCGAGGTAATGATCGGACTTAACCAGGTAATGGAACGTAGTAGTTTTACTATTCCAGAGCTACAAGAAGAAGTGCAATTACACGACACCTTCAGACTGATCTTTGCTGGCAATACAGCTGGTTTTGGTGATGAAAGTGGTGAATATGATGGAACCAATAAGCAAAACAGCGCGTCCATGGATCGATTTTCATTTTGCTACTGGGATCATCCTGAAGCGATAGATGAAATTGGAATTATTAAGTCAAAGACTGGATATCCCCCGGAAATGGAAATGGTGGTTGCTGCTGTGTTAAAGGGTGCAACGGATACTCGTAAAGCTGACGCTGAAACACCCTCTATATCTACTCGAAGTTTGATTCGATGGGTACGTAAGATGTGTGTTTTCCAGACTATGCCCATGCAGTATTCATTTGATCGAGCAATTGGTTTTCGTTATCCGCCAACAGTTCGAGTAGTTCTACACAAAATAATGGAAGCCCATATTGGCACGACAGAGTTTTATGGAGAACAAAAATAATGATGCAGCCTATAACCGTCGCACCAGGAATTGTATTCCTGGCATCAGTTACATTTATCTTGTTGGTAATTGGCATTATAGCTATTGCCATTACCAGTATAAATAAACTGCAATCTCTTCAGATACCCGTTCTAAAAGACGAGCCTAAAGAGATAAAACCCCTTAAAAAAGATCCAGATCTAAGCTTCGAATACAAACTCGACAACATGATTCTCAGTGTTGAATCACGTGATCGAATTTGGAGCATATTTCTAATGGTTGGCAATCTTAAAACGGACACCCTTATTTCTGGGAAGTCAGTAAGCCTTGTCATGCTAGCAGCCTTCAAAAAGCTGAAAGTTACCCAAAAGCAGTCATGTTTCGGGATACCTGATCTTCAAGTCATCGAGTAAATGACACACTACCTCAACCCCATCGGGAGCTAGCCTCCCTTTGGAGGTGTGCTCTCTGGAGCACACCTATGAACAATTCAAACCAAATGAGCTTTGATTTCAACGCTGCTTTCTTAATGAGTGTTGTTGATCAGGTCGCAGCATCACCAGTTGAAACTATCGTCTTGGAAATTCAAGGTGACGTTGAAGTTCGGTGGCTGGACGTTACTCTTGATAAAGATGAAAATCAAATTCAAGAGTCTCAACCCACCCGTGAAACTTTTGTAGAAGTTACAACAGATGCAGGTTTTGAGCTCCATGAATATCAATGGACAGTTCAAGACTGTGAAGTATTTGCTGAAAACCTACTACTGAACGGCCTCGCCGATCTAAAGAAAGTGACACATAGTGCAGATTTTTTTAGCGCAGCTCACTGGTTCTTTGGTGAACAAGAGCCAGGCTTAACACCGGAATTGTGTGCAAATGCCTCCGGACTCAATCTTGACAGATTGTTAGATGGAATTAAGGCAACACTTCCAGTGAAGAGTCATCGCTACATTGAAAGGATGGAAAACTATTACTATAAAAAAATGATGGCTGATAACAAAGCCATGCATTAAACCCAGACAAAGCCCGCCTATGCGGGTTTTGTTGTTTATGGGTAAGAAAACCGATTAAGGGGATAGCCATTCTTATATGGAATTAGTAGAAAAACTTATATATAGTGATTCATATACCACATTTTAAACCGGTGAAGAAAATGAGACTTAAACTACTACTTATTAGTTGTATGACACTATCCCTATCGATAGTGTCCGTTGCAGAGGAAGACAAAACTCCAACATTAATTAAAAGGCTAGTAGACAAAGGAATTGAGCTACAAAACACATTTGAATTAGTTGAAGGGGTAACCGGCTATGCGTTACTAGACGGTACAGAAGGAATGGTGTTGTATTCATTAGATGGCACCGACCTTATCTTCAATGGCGACATCATAGATAAAGATGGAAAAAATATATCGAATATAATGAAGGAAGAATACCTGGTAATCCCTGAGCCAGATTACACCAAATCTCTTGCAGATCTAAAAGCAAACGCCAAGTACTTTGAATCACCAGTAAAAGCAGGCGAGCAAAAAAATAACATATTCGTTCTACACGACCCTAATTGTGGATACTGCAAGAAAGCATGGAGTTATCTCCATACCAACCGATGGAATAACTTTAGCATTAATTGGGTGCCGGTGGCCGCACTAGGGCAATCATCACTCGAAAATTCAGCACTACTAATCGGCCACAAAGATCCAGCCAAATTAATGCATAACCTTGAAAAAGGTTATAAGCCAGCTAGGGCAGACATTGAAAAAGCCAAAAAGTATCATGACCAGGTACGCATCAATACAAGTAAGGGGTTCAAGGCATTTAATGCGGCAGGAACACCAACCATCATTATTGAGATTGATGGTAAGGTTCAGGTTTTGAGAGGGTTTATCCCTGATCAACTAGAAAAAATTCTAGCTCAAGGGTAGTCAATGTCATTCGATGCAGTTACGTCTATCGTTGATTTTCTTAAGGTTTTTAAGAGAGTTCAATTGAGCTTATATGACGAGGCTAGAAAGGTGGAAGCGGAGTTTACCCGAATCCAGGCTACTCGGAATAAACGTGAGCGGTTAAGCAATAGGGGATATCGAATCCCCACGATTAAGCACTCAGGGACAGTTAAATGTCACTGGAACCGTAGACATATCATTGCTTCTGGCAAGTACACCACCAATAGATATAAATGTCCGAAATCTAACACTTACTCCATAAGAAGGGTCACTTCAGGTTCTCCAGAGTGGGAAATTAAATTGATTACTGAAGCTGAATACAAGTTTACCGAAATTAGGAAAATCTCTAACAGTGTAAAGTCTGTTGAGAAGTCGCTTAATACACTAATAGCTAAGGTAAATAATGTTGAGCTGGCGTTAGATTACAAGCCGATAATTCCAGATGATCAGGGCACAACTGAAGAGTTTGCATTAATGGCATCGAATTATACACACGAGTATGTAGCCGATGTCTTAAACAAACTCCATGTTCGCGCAGTACGTATTCAAGATGAGTATTATGAAAACTGGATGCATAATGCCGCCGTAAATGCTCGGTCGATAACGGGTCGATTTCCAAGTATCCGAATGAATAAGAACAGTCTTGAGATTCGATGGATAAAGCGGACCAAGATTGAAGACTCTGCTGTTATCACATCCTATAAAAAGGGGGGGAGCGGCAGCTATAACGTACATAAAATGACGTCCGGACTTCCAGCATGGGTATCTGATCTTGTGGGTAATGCGGAATCGAATTTTAACCTGGTCAGAATTGCCGCAAAATCAGTCCATGGTGTTAGAAGAGCTACTAGAGAATTAATTACCACAATAAATTCAACTTCTCGCATAGACACGATTCAATTGTGAGGTAGATTAATTATGAATTTAATAAAAAGGTACAAACATGAAAACCATAATCGCTCTTATCGCAGTAACAATCCTGGCAGGTTGCTCAAATTTTGCCAAAGTGGATGCCTATGCCATTCCTGAGTACCAGATAGGTGATAACATAATCCAAGATGAAGTCTTTATAGGTATGTATTATTCAAACGCATCTAAAAGATACGATGGTAAATTTAAACCCTTCCATGCTGCTCCTAAGGGTGAGTATGAACGAATAAGCACAGCCAATGCAGGTCGTGTTCTAATCTCAATGATGCGTGATAATACGAAAGTGGTAAGTAAAAAATCGAAAGAGGACGCCGTACTTAACGTGTATATAAATGGTCATGATGTTGATGGTGCTATGACTAAAAACCCTCTATGGATGAATAATACTTTTTACACAATCATGACACTGACTCTTGGAGCATTGAGTTACGATCTAGTTGCTGATTTCGATGTTACATACGAGCTAATTAAAGATGAGCAAGTATTATTCAAGAAAAATTACGACGTGTTTGAATCTCTCGGCTATAAAGAGAGTGCCTTCTCAAGTTTTAATGTTGATATCGATGCCTCTATGGATTTATTTCAAAAGCACTTACGTTTAACTAATGCGCAGTTCTGGAATGACTACAACCAGGGTTAGAATGCCTGCCAAGTAGCTCAATAGAATGAAAGGGCGGCAATTTCCGCCTTTCTTCTGTCTTTAGAAAATTAAGTAACCAGCCAGTCTTATTCACTTTCGTAAAATATTTATTTTAAAAATCTGACTTGCGCAATTCAGAATTCATGAGAATCTAATATCAAAGAGGAATTATCATGAATTCAATATATTCAAACATTACAACGACAAACGTTGAAGCTGACTTAAGAAAGCAAGACGAAATTCAACGAGCCATTGTGGACACTCTTGAAGACGGTATCGATTACTTTATTTCAACGGAGTTCGATGTTGCTAGTCCTGTCAAAGTACTTAAAAAGGGTGGTGCAGAGCGTGTCGCTAACTTACTAGGCATTACTGTTGAATTTTCAGAATTGAAGACTGAGACCCTATGCAACAACGCCGGGGAAACCATTGGTCATATATTCCACGTTAGCTCATTCGCCAAACACAATGAACAAGTAATTGCCCAGGGAATTTCAGCTCGTAGCACACTAATTGATTCAGGTAACACAAACACAACGGCTAAGATGTTATTCAAGTCGGCGTTCATAGATGTTGTGATGCGCGGAGCTGGCCTTTCAAGGTTCTTCACTCAAGACCATAAGGATGTGGAAACAGGTATAGCCAGTGAAGGCATTAAAGAAATGGCTTTATCAGAACAAGTGACAGCTCTTAATGAGCATTTAGGTAACAGGGTATCTCTGGTAACCAGTCAAATGAACGTAAATGCTCTGGAGGATCTAACGCTCATACAGGCAAATCAACTATTGAGTGATCATGAAATAGAGGTCCTGCCTCAACAGGAAAAAAAGCTAGATACTAACGATGTTCCATCAATTGAAGAGCTCACCAATACCGAAGACAAAACAGACATTATCATGGAAGCACAAGTAATTGATTTAACCGCTGGTAACCGAAGCCCACAGGCGTTGATCCTATAATGAAGATATTAAAGGTAGAGCAAGACACTGAAGCCTGGCACCGTTTACGGTCACAATACGTAACCGCTACGGAAGCTAATAGATTGAAAAATCCGGATAACTGGGAGGAAATGGTTAAGAATAAATTAAAGAGAGTACGTACCACGTTCAAGAGTGCAGCCATGATTAAGGGCAATGAGCGTGAGCCTGAGGCAAGAGATACGATCAATAATGTGATTGGCGGTGCTACTGAATTTAGGCCAATGTGCGTAGTAGATAACACAATCGGGGCAATGGCTTCATTAGACGGTGGTGAGCCATCTTTAAGCGTCATACTGGAAATCAAGTGCCCGGAAAAAGACGAGAAGTCAGATTTATATCACAAGGCCTTGGAAAATAAAATACCTTCGCAATACAGGGATCAAATGCAATTTCAGATGATGGTAACAGGGGCAGAGCATGCTATTTACATGGTATATGCTGGGGATAATAAATATCAGTTAATCATGGTACAACGTGATGAACTAAAAATTAAAATGCTAAGGAGTCTGACAATAGAATTCTGGGAGTACGCTGACAATTACATTCATGATTTGAAAAATGCCGCTTAATATTTATTACATTGTAGATACTAATTAAAATATATTAGAGTTGGCTATAAGATAACCAGCCTAAAGTGCAGTCCAGTGCGACTCAGTCACAGAGCATCACTGGTACATCATACAAATTTTATTCACAGAATCGGTGGAAAACGGATCTTCGTAGGCTATTGAGAATAGCCACCATTTATGATTCACTTACAACATATTTAACTGTTATTAAGACTAGTAATCTATGGCGACGCCAACATTCGAACTCCACACTACGAACTCAGCAGTTCTGAATGATGTACTTCTGGCTGTAGTTCAAATACTTCAAACCGATGCTTATAGCAGCTTGCTATACCTGGGCTCAATAATTGGGTTTGTGGTGGTGATCCTGAGTTATGCCATACCTACAGGAAAGGGAAAGGTAGGATTTTTTGCCATAGCCGTGTTCATAGCGTTTCTAGGTAACAGCATTAAAGCCAACGTTGGTCTGGTGGATCGGCTAACAGGCGCCACCTATATTGTTAATGATGCCCCCATGATTCTTATACTGCCTTATTGGCTTATCGGAACAGTAGGGACGAGCCTATCTGATTTATCCAAAGTATATCTGTCGGTGCCCTCCGCTGTGGATTTATCGGATGGCATTGGGTATGGGACTGCCTTGATAGCCACTATGCAAAACGTTCAATGGTCAAAAGCGGATAGCAACATAGCGGTTACAGCCGGTGGATCAACTTCTAACGTCAGTGTTAAATCAACGGTTAATGCATATATAGAAAGCTGTTACAGGAAGTATGGGAAGAACGTTAAGAGGGAGGCTGAAATGTCTCTAGTATTGTATGCCGATTCGACACAGGTGAGTACAACCGAGGAGGTGTGGGAATTATTTGAAGTTGAAATAAACTCAAATGCCATGTCTAGCCTAAAAGGTACTGTATTACCCATTAATACAGAATGCAAAGCCCTACATGCCGACCTGCTAGCCGTATTTAAATCAGATGAATGGCAGGATGCCATCATAGATGACTTCGCCAGTACCTACATGAATATCTCTGATGTCATGAGTCGACCTGGTTATGCGAGTGCTTCTGGTTCCGGGGCGTCGCAAACAACTCAATACCTTGGAAAAATAAAAACGGATATCAAAGCATACATAGGCCTATTATTCGGCCTTACAACCAATAGTCGAGATGCGGTAGCGACCATGCTTTTGATGGATTATCTGTCAAAAGCCCTTAATGGAAGTATGAGTCAACAAGGCCATCTTCAATCACTGAACTCCGCTGGTAGAGTGGGTAGCGCAATGGTGGATGCAACCAATCAACGAAATATCCAAATGGCCGCCGAGGGCGATTTCTTTACTCGATACGCAGGCCAGATGACTCGATTTTTTGAATTTATTGCTTATATCTGGATACCAGTTGTATTAATCATGCTGCTTATCAATCCTTCTGCGTCGGGCTCCAAGCAACTTACTACACTGTTTATGATTTACGCATGGATACAGCTATGGCCGTTTTCATTTAATATTATTAACTATTTCCAAGTAGCAACGACTGTAGATGCTATGGCTGGTGCCATAAACGGGTCAGTAAATATGCATGAAATAACAAATGCCTGGGCACAGGCGCAAAGGGCTTATGCATCTTCACAGTTTTTCCTGGGCATGTTACCACTATTAACAATGGCCCTATTAACGGGTAATGCTATGTCTCTATCTCGTATATCTGAAAGGGTAGGTGGTGACGAGACACTTGATGAGAAAAGAGTCTTTCGGGATACAGAAAAATCTTCAGCCCTTACTAATATAACTGCAACTGCTGATCGTGCTACCGACCAGGATGGCAATGTGGTATCCGAAGACTTAAAAACGCAAGGCGCTATTTCAGGCGCGATTGTAAATGGACAACAGGTAATGGCAACACAGCAAACAGCTAACGCCAGATCTGCGACGACTAGAGCAACTGAAAATTTAAACGAATTAGTTCAGGACTCGGTATCGGCTGGCAATACAACACAGGTAATGGCTACTAATCAAAAATCTATCGGTATATCTGAAGACTTAAATAAAACATCGTTGAAAGACTTAAAAACAGGCGATACGGAAACAGCCCAAAAAATGGACTCTATTGCAGAGTCACTGAGTGGTTCGCTAGGCCTACCAAAGAATGCAATTCTTGGGGGAATGCTAGGCTTGAATGCAGGGTTATCAAAGGAACAAAAAGAAACCATCACCCAAGCAACACAAAAATCCGGTATTTCGAGTGAAGCTGCCGCCAGTGTAATCAGTAGTGCACAAAAATTTACTGCAACAGACTCTTTGAATGAAACGGGCATGGAGGGGCACACTGAACAACTAGCTTATTCCAAACAAGTGGGTACCTCTCTGGATGTAGCCAACCAAGCAAGCGCCCAGGCAGCTCAATCGAGATCAAGAGCAAATTCGGTGACGTTTCAAGAGGGCATTACTACAACTAAATTATCTGAGGCGACCGGTGCGGTCATGGATGATATTAATAAAGCGAATGATGCGTTTATTGAAAATAAAAAAACATCACCTGCTTATCAAGATGCGGTGAAATATGCGAAACAATATGGTGGTAAAAAAGCCTTTGTCACTCTTGCCAAAAAAGTCACGGGTACAGCTGATGGGGAAAACATTGAGCACCAAAAACTCGCAAAGGGCCATATTTTAAATTCCTCTGGACTGTCGGGAAAAGCTCAAAATAATCTTGCAAGATTTTATACCTTGAGAGAAGCGCTGCCAGCAGGCATGAGCGACGATCTGGTGTTAGATAAAATGGGTAATCGCGGACGCAAGGCAGTGGAAAATCAACATGTTGTAGATAGCAGTGAGCTGGATGAAACTTTTAATAAAATGACAGCGCAGCAACCTGAGTTTAGTGAGATTGAAGGTGTGGTAGAGAATGCCGAAAACAGTGCATACAAAGCAGATAACATCACTCAAGAAGTCGATCCGACTCTATCTGACGAGCATACGAAAACTGCCGAAGGACTGATAAAACAAGGCGGCCAGGCTAGAAATAAGGTTGCTAAGGACATGAAGTCAGGTGAATTCCTGAGACAGAATGTTATCCGTAACTTACTGGCCAATACACATAGCGAAGCCTCAGAGCAGGAAACAAAAGATGTATTAACGGACTCTGATAATGTGGCCGGAGGTAATTGGCATGCTGGCAATCATTACGGCAAGGCAATTCAACAATATGAGTTAGGTGAACGAGTAGCGAGTACTTACGCCAGTGCTTATGACAGCTACCAAGAAAACTTGGAACAAGGTATGAGTCCTCAGCAAGCAGACATATTAAGGGTCGGAGAATTAACCAACTTACTAGGGCCGGATCAAAGCGATCAATATAAAGAAACTTATTCAAATTTTAACAGGCAACTAAGGAAGGGAGGTCGTCAGTGGGATGACAACGCATACGCTGATTTCAATGAACTACCAGAAATTAGTAATATTGCCGCTGAGATGCAACACACCGGTGTGGTAACAGAGATTGATACCAATAGAATCATGGCCGAAGGCGTTGATCCCAATAAACAAATGGGAACAGTAGACCGTGCTGTTGATTTTTTAGGTGCAGTATTTGGCTTAAGCGAAGATAATTCTCAGGCGATCGACGAGCAAATTTCAAATCAAGATACTGCTGAGAAAATGAAACAAGGTATAGTCGCAAACCCAAATAGTCACTATACGGAAGCCGCGTATCAGTCTACTGAGGTTTTCAAGTCGGCACTCGAAGGATTGCAAACTATTCGTGGTGGTAAAACTCTAAAAGACGTTGACCTAGTAGCTGCTGAAATTTCAGCATACCAACCCTATGCTGCTGCCGACGGTAAATCATCTGAATACAAGGCATTTGTTAGTGAGCTGACTGAACAGCTTTACACTCGTAATGGTACCTTAGAAGGCCTGGCTCCGCTCGTAGAAGAGGCATTCGGAAATTCTAATTTCGCTGAATATAGAGAATTAGCCCCGGATCGCTTTGCCGATACTAAGGCAGAATTGATGCAAGAGGAAGGAGATAAAGCGACCGCGACTAGTAATAATGGATCAGCTCTGAAATATTAATCGCTAGTTTTTGGGTTGCGCCTTCGAGTATATGCAGTAGCATTAAACAAATATAAAGGAGGCCCACCATGAAAAAGTTGATGATACTGGCAATCGGATGGATTTTGACTGCTAGTGTATTTGCAGTGAACAATGCTCATACTGAAGTAGTATGGGGGAGTGCCAGCTACCCAAGATTAGCCCGAATCAGCGACCAGGAGAAGCTTAGTGCAGCCATCATGGACGCGCGTATTCAACTTGCCTCAAGGCTCGAAAAAAATGTCCGAATTAAAGTGGCCATTGAAGACAAAAAATTAAAAAGCCAAATATTACTTACCACTGCATTATTGTTAAAAGAAAATATTAGTAAAGTGATCCACTCTCTTCAATTCGGTGAGCAGGTTACAGAGGTACGTGTAGAGTTTACATATAACCCTGTGGAGGTCAGCCAACGAACAGCCGAGCTAGAAAACAACAGAAAATTGCTCAAGGCATTAAAAACGATCAGTAATGAAAATACTGAAATAATGACCGTATTGAGTAACCTCCTAGACAGTAATAAAATCAGCATTGGGCAAGCCTATCAGAGTCTGGCTATCAGGCAGCAGCTGCCAAACAATAAGTCCATCAATATTGAAGTGTTGGACCTGAATCATCAGGTTAACCAAATAATTCTAAAGGGCATAGCCTCAAAAATAAAAAAAGAAGCCGTTACGGAGGGTGATAAATTCATCCAACGTTATCTCCCAGCCTTAAGAGACAGCTATCAAGTAAATTATTACGACGTTACACCATACAAAGATGGTGATAAGGCGTATGCCCATATCGACTTGCAATTTGAAGCACCCTGTTTGTCAAACGGGGTTAAAACCAAATTGTGCAATATGTATAAAGAACTGCCTGGCGAGTATCACCGTGAACAATTTAACGGGCAGAGTGTCATGGAAGTACTGAATCCTCTGTATGCTGGGTTTGGACCTGCCGGAGTTGGCACACTACGTTCCAATTCCGTGGCCCATCGTCTCGGCGCGACTCAGACAAAGTTGTTTGAACGTGAAGGACATTACACTAAGGGAAAAGCGCAGTGGCTCCAAAGAAGCATGACTACAAACAGCACTATCCCCAATATAATGACCGCAGCCACAATGCAAGGTAATTTGGTAGCCTCGATCTATTGGCCAGAGCTGGATGCATATGTAGAGCGCCCATTAACTGAAATTGGTGAGATAAATACACTTTACAGTCTGCAAGATTTAGTTGAAATTCCACTGATAGATATCCCGAAGTTGGCCAAAGTAGAAGTGTATTTTTGGATAAGCGGTCAAGACCTACGACCCATCGTCGCTAGAAATACCATCGATCTAGCATACAAAAGCATTTCGGATTTAAGATCAAAACGTTTAGTTGCACCGGTTAAGGTCCAAAAAGCCGTTTCAAAAATAGTACAACGTAAAAGAGAGGCCAGTGATAGCTACAACGCCACAAAGTGGGTCCACTTTCCATCAAAATACAACCACTATGAAGACTGGGAATTACCATTACACAAGGTGTACAGAGAAGCTACTGGTCCTGCCACCATCGGCACTAGCGCCCAGGTTATGGCTGGTCCCATCGTGCATCCATTCAACCTGCAGGAGTTAGATAAATCTTGGCACCATATATTCGCGGTGTATGCCAATAAAGATATCCCCGAATCATATGGATTCCCTAATGACGGTAATATTTCAAGTGTGTGGCTGAATTACAAAGACTACGATTACAATAAAGATCGATCATTAAAGTACATATATGGACCAAGCACATATAGAGCTGACAGTGCAGATCCGAATTTTAGTTATCAAAGCATGATGACTACTCGGCGTTACGATGCCTTTCCTAAAGGTGAAATAATGAGAAACCATAATATGCATAAGACAGTTATGCGAGAGGGCACTCCAGCGGAAGGAAACTGGGGTAGATTAACAGTAACTTCAAACAAGTAACCATTCCTGTGCCGGTGTGAACCGGCATTTAGATATTCTCCCGACCATCCCTACGCTAAATCCTCTCAAGCCAAAGAAGCCTGGTTGTTACATAGCTACCTAGATTTGCAGCTATTAACACAGTTAATAAGAGATATGGGGGCCAAACTATGAAAGCACATTTGGTTCGTATTAATACGATGGTGGTTAAGAATATGTCAATCAGATTGCATAGTCTTTGCACAGCATGTAATAAGATGAGTAAATTTGGAGCCATATTAAAACCCTTTTTACTATATTGTTTCTATTTTATACTACTTATTAAATAGACATTAAATTCAAAATTGAAAATAATACTAGTGACTAATTTACAGGTAATAACAAACAACAATGCCGAAAAAAGTAACTACAAAAGACTTTATTGAACAAGCTAGCAATAAACATAATGGTAAGTACTCATATGAAAAAGCAGTCTACTCCGGTGCTCATGAAAAATTGACCATAACCTGCCCACAGCATGGAGATTTTAATCAAAGAGCAGCCGACCACAAAAAAGGGAAGGGTTGTAGCTCATGCAAGATTGAGAAACTTACAGGTAACATTAACGAATTTATCACTAAGGCAACAGCACGTCATAACAACAAGTATGATTACAGTAAAACAACCTACAAGAATTCAAGATCTAAAGTCATTATTACCTGTCCAGTGCATGGTGATTTCGAACAAACAGCCAAAGTGCACTTAGAAGGAAGTGGTTGTACTAAATGTGGACATGACTCTATACGATCGAATCAAGAAATATTTTTATCCAGGTCTGCAGTAATTCACAGTAATAAGTACAACTACTCCAAGACTACTTACATAGGCTCATTAGATAAAGTAATTATCACTTGTCCAGAGCATGGTGATTTTAAGCAAACTCCATCAGGCCATCTTACAGGTCGCGGTTGCGCTAAATGCTTTCATGACTCATGGACAAGTAATACTGAAGAGTTCATCGTAAAATCTATGCTCGTTCATGGTAACTACCAATACGATAAAACTATTTATCGTAAAGCAATCGAGAAAGTGACGATAACTTGCTTGAAGCACGGAAATTTTGAACAAACACCGAACAATCACCTAAATGGATATGGATGCACCATTTGCGCTAGAGAAAATTCGAGGAGTAATACAGCAACCTTCATAAGAAAAGCAATAGCATGTCATGGTGATAAATACTCTTATGACAAAGTTACTTACATCGGAAGTCAAGATAAGGTAACTATTATATGCCCAGAACATGGCGTATTTACACAAAGTCCAAGTAGTCACATTATGGGTGTAGCCTGTCCTAGTTGTAATTACGATCGCACCGATGCTGCTAGTACTTTTATAACAAGGTCCAATCGTATTCATGATTCAAAGTACAGTTACGACAAAGTTGAATATAAGGGAACATTGAAAAAAGTAACCATTATTTGCCCTGATCATGGTGAGTTTCAATTAGAGCCTGGACACCATATGAGAGGTGTAGCATGTGCTATTTGTTCAAACGAAAGATCGAGAGGAACTACTGCTGATTTTATTGAGAGAGCATCGCTAATTCACGAAAATAGATACACTTATAGTAATTCAATTTATATAAAAAGCGATGAGTTAGTCATCATAACATGCCCAGTCCATGGGGATTTCTCACAAGCACCTTCTTCACATTTATCGGGTAGAGCTTGTTCTAAATGCAATGTTACTGGGGGCTACAGTAAAACTGCTGCAATGCGTGGTGACTATGCCGGTACCACAATAAATATTTACTGGATAAAGATGTACGCTGAAAACGAGTTATTTTATAAGATTGGATTGTCGTCAAATACTGTTGAGGTACGGAATCCTGGACGCGGCGTGTATGAATGGGCTGAAGTTGATGTGATAAATAACGTTGATAGAACAGTAGGTGTTCTATTTGAACAATTTATACATTGCGAAAATATTGAATTTAGATCATTAGATTACGTGCCAGAAAAAACATTTGGAGGTGACACAGAATGTTATTCTGATGTACCAAAATATTGGACATTAAAAAAAGCCTTTAACGACTTTAATGACGCGAATAGTGAATACATAAATGCGAACCACTTAATGGTTGATTAATCTTATGTTTTATCTGGCAGGTGTTCGTTAAGTATCGGCACCTGCCAGGTAAGATATGAAATCTGTATCTAACACGCTAAAACCTTTACATCCTCCTTTTTTTCATCACTTCGATCCTGCATGGAACTCCATGTATTTTATTTCTTTGTGTTCTACTATTGCATCTTCTATATAGGCAGACCTTCTGGCCCTAGCCGTCGCATCTGAATCACCCTCTAGTCGGTGTGTCTCAAGATCGTACTCACTTTCAGGCAGTATTGGCTCATGCTCATGCTCATCTGAGTCATAGTATTGGGAGATGCCATCAGTGTTGGCTACAGCAGCGTTGGTAGAGGTATTTTTTGAGTTTGAGTTTGAGTTTTCGGTGTAGTTATTTGGAACACGGTATTTAGGCGGCTCACGTTTCATTGAGTATGACAAAAGACCAGCAGAAAATGTTACAAGGCTGAAAGTGATGAGTGCAGTCTTAGTCTTTTATCTTCGTTTAAATCGACTAATATGAGTTTATACAATAGCAATATACTCTTCCTTTCATACACCTGAGGAACAAAACTCATACGGGTACTTTAATATTGATAGTAGCCAGTCCCGGCGAAATTTAAATGCGTTACCCCAATTTCTCCACAATTGATTTTCCAATTTTGATGCAGAGCGAGATAAGGATTGTAAGTGATAATCAAGCTGATCTTGAGACATGTGATACCCATTTTTGTAAGCAGCCAAATGGCGACTTTTTATATAAAAATCGATTAATCAAAAAACTAATACTTACGTACTGATTTCAAGGTCTATATATCAATCATTCATTCATTATCAATTTCAGTCACTGGGACTGAGGGGTACTCTATCGTTCACATTGATGTACTCCACCAATACCCAGAAAATCATATTTACCTATATGTTCATTGTAAATAGGTAGCATAGATTTTTCAGCGACAGCTGAACAAAGCAATTAAATAGGATTCTTTATCGGCTTGCATTACAGGAGCTCCTTTGATATGGCTGAGGCCAGCGCCCTAATAAGGCCAAAGTAGCTAAAACCTACCGGGTCTGATTTACGCCTGTTTATTGTTACCTCTCATCTTGATATAGTTTCACATATCACGTTTTTAACTGTCTGGCCGCAGTGGCCTTAACGGATCGTAAGAGAGGGAGCCCATGATTAAGCTAATTGTCGTCTGTGTCATTAGTAGCGTTATCAGCATAGGAGTGTACGAGAGGTATGTTCTCGGTCTAGATAGATCGGAGCAAAATGACGAAAGTGCGGCTGTATTGGACGCCATTGCTGAAAGAGTCTATCAGCACAAGGACTCAATCCCCTTCGCATCAAACAAGGAAGAGCTTAAAGACTTTCTCGACTCAGCAGGACATAAGACTCAAATGTTCTTTCATTCATTCAAGGATCAAAAATTCACTAATAGTCCAAGGCCATACCGATGATAAAATCATTATTAATATTGCTGACTGCTCTAGGCCTGACTGGCTGCCTTGATAAGGACGAAGCAGATATAAGCCTCGGATCTGACGTAGTAGTTGCTGAACCGGATGGTGTGCGAACAAGCGTAATTATTCCAATTGAAGTTACGAAAAACGAGATAGGTGCATTTGATGTCACATTGACCGTAACTCCAGGCACCGCAGAGAGTGGACTAGATTTTGTTGGTGACAGCCAGGTGATTACTTTGTCAGGCAGCAAGCAAACAATTGATATTGAGTTCGATATCCTAGCAGACGCTATTTACGAAAATGAAGAATATCTAACAGTCTCAATATCAACGGATGAAGATGAGGTGGATATTGACGTTAATTCGATAACACTCACCATCGAAGATATTACACCAGAACCGAGAGTTGAGTTCGAATTTGATAATGCCACTTACGTAGAAGGTGTTGGCCTTAAAAATATTAAGGTTAAATTATCGAATGCTGATCAAAACAATGACATAGAGGTCCCTTTTATATCGTCAGGTATTGCTACGAGATCCATAAATGGAACTGCCGGAGACTATTCTTTATCAACTGATACATTCATGATCTTAGCTGGCCAGCTGGAAGCGTCAATCGAAATAGATATCCTGGAAGACCCTATAAAAGAAGGTGGAGAAACTATTATTTTGTCATTGCAGACCCCAAATCATGGCCTTCTAGGTACAATTATAGAAATGGCGATCGTTATTCCTGGTGACATAACCTTGAACGACACAGGAATAAAGATGTTCTATTCAGATACTGGATTTCAAGATGAGGTGAGTTTAGATTACCCGGACCAGGATGCATCACTTGGCCTAGATGCGAACGACGAAGATGAATTTGATGGGCACGGTGCCTTTTCATTCACAAAACTGGATGCATCTGGTAATCCTTTGGCATCTAACGGTAATCAAAGTTGTGTATTGGATGAAAGGACGGGGTTAGTTTGGGAATATAAAGACCCTGAGTCAGTGTTACCAAACCCAGGTGGTATCGAGTTCAACCAATTTATTACTAATTTGGTTTCGGCCAGCAATAAAGAAACGGATGATCCAGAGTATATGCCGTACCCATATCATAGCCAACATGCTCTGTGGCAATCACGTAGCTATCGTTATTATTGGTTCAACGATAATACAGATGAAAATGGCGGATCAACCGGCGCCGAAGCAGTGTCTATGACTGTTTCAGGCTATCCGATCAGTTGGCATTGCGCCTATCCAAATAAATTAATGGGCAGTTACTCATCAAAGAATAATGCGTGTAATACCAAGCAATATGCCGATTACATGAATGAATTAGGAGTGTGCGGTTTTAAAGACTGGAGGCTACCTACAATTGAGGAGTTAAGATCGATTGCATCGTACCGTCATGATGGACCAGTCTTCGATGAAATCTATTTTGATGATAGCGTACAAGGACAGTATCTTTCATCGACACCGCATGTTGATGCAGAGGCTTCTGCGTGGTGTTTGGATGAAGGTAATGGCCGAGCTCGACTTTGTAATAAACAATTGCCATATAGTGTTAGGTTAGTCAGGAGTCCCCAGTTATGAATAAAATTGCAATGATATTTGCCGGGCTAATTACCTGCACAAACGTTAACGCTCAGACCTGTAATAATCAGATGACACCATCCATCAAGACCGGTCAGTTTATCGATAATGGTGATTCTACCGTAAGTGATGCTGTGAACTTGTTAATGTGGGATCAGTGCTCCTATGGGCAGACTTATTCAGATGGGCAGTGCCTTGGGGCGCCAACTCAGTTTGATACATGGAAAGAAGCATTAGTGGTTGCCAATTCAATCGAAGGAAAATATTTACCAAATTTAAAGGAGTTGGCAATCCTTGTAGAGCGAGCGTGCTTCGAGCCCTCTATCTCAAGAGAAGCGTTTCCCGATACACCATTAGCCATGTATTGGACCAACACTCCTGACGGCAGCGCTGGCCCTGGAGACCCCATTGGGCGATTGATTGATTTCACGGATGGTGGAGAGATTATTAGAGATGTTAATCGGCCGAAATACATTCGGTTGTTGAACATTATAGTAAATAAGTAAAAAAACGGCGCTTAGGAAGCGCCGTCGACCTAAGCTTTACTGGTAAAATTACCGTATCGGCGGTGGTTATCAGTTGGTGTAAATACCGGCACTTTCAGGCAGGGAGGATGTCAATGTGAATATATTAGAATGGTGAGCTCTTCCCAAATTCTTCTCTTACTCATAGTGGAGATGGTAATAAGATTTAAATTGAAAGTCTGAAACTATTGAAGAGTATCCAGGTTAGTTTCATCAGCGAATTGGCTATAGACAGGAGACTCGATTTTCGTACATTATTGAAATATAGATTTTGGTTGTAAGGGGAATAGAGCATGTTGCCGTGATTCCTTTGATCGCTCTAGATGCAAGATAACAAGTTGGAGATTTTTGATTTGGTGTTGTATCGTAATTTTTAATATGGGGCGGCAGGTATTATACTATAATTTTCAACTGATTTCGTATCTATGAGTGTTCCCGTAAAACCACATGTACGAAATAAATTTTAACTTAAATAATTCCTGTCCGTATAGCCATATATTTCATCGACCTTATTTTAGAATAATTTAATTTTCGTATAATGCTTGTAGCTCCAATTTGAACTCCCTTTTCCTCTCTAAAAAGCTCAGTAAAACGGTGATTAAGACATGCGATCCAGTCGATGTAGAATCAATCATAAGACACGTTGAAAAGTAATTAGTTTAATTGAAATTTCATCAGTTGGTAACTTTCGCTCATCCTATATCATGCTTTATTTATCAGTTAAATCCATTCGTAATCGTAAATTTTATTAGTTACCAAATGGTGTGTTTGTTTTTATTTTTGGCTAATTTGAGATGGTCTTTATGTCTTTAGAATATACATTATTCTGGTTTGTTATTAGGACTGTACCCTAAAATAATCTTAGACAAAAAGAGACATCTCACAATTATATTTAATATCATAATTTGTGCACAGCCAATTTGTGTTTGTAAATTTATGTGTCGTAATAATAAAACAGTACTAAATGGCTATTTAATTGTATCCAATAAATAGTAATATCCCTCGGCTTTTTATTGGTATGATCTTAATAATATGGGGATTTATGAAGAAATATAGATGGATGATGACCGTATTGAGGATCTTTAGTTGTGTGAATTATTTTAGGGATTATTTATACAATGTAAACATATAAGAAGGTATCAGTAATTTATATAATTCAAAATATCATTCTTAGTGATTATGTTCTGAGGTTTGGGTTTTGTTTAATTGTTATGTTGTTTCAATTAGTAAGAACAGGAAAATGCAATGGACGCACAGATATTCTCTCAATTTAATCGAATTAGACGACTGGAAATAGAGCTTGAATTGACACAAGTTTGCGATGCTTTAATAGCCGATTTAAAGGTTGCCCTAGAAAATGGTAACACCAAGAATATCCGGGATCTAATGTCCGCAGTTACGAGTAATGAGAAGAAACTTAAACACCATATCAATACGTGTTTAATTCCAGTTAACTGCTATATGTCAAAAGCTAACCCCAGATTCGACAAAAATATTAAGGGAATAGCTACCAATCATCTTAACCGACCTAGGCACATAAAGTGGGCCGAAAATACAATGAGCTGCCCCCTGTAATCTGCCATTCTACATTCAGGGAATACTGATCCTTTACAAAATTCTATATTTTGTTTAGGAACATAAGGATCCTATTAATCAAGTTAAGTTGTTCTCTCAACATTCGATTTTAAGCTATCTAACGATTCACCATTGGGCATATGCCAGCGGTGATAATGAGCTAGGCTTGCCTACATCGATGTTGGTATCTTAGGAAATTGACAAAATTTTCTTGGTGGTGGGCGCCGCCCCCCACTTATTTGTTAAACGTGTATTCCACTAATAGCCACCATGTAAGAGGTATGCATTTCCGCAATCTATCCCATGAAAAATATTACAAGGGTGATTACTAAGGTCTCAATCTTTCTTCCAGATGGATGTTGATAGGTCAAATGAAAGTAGGGCTTAAATCATGAGCATTAGTTGATAGGGGTTAGCCTTGGATCTTGTGGAGATGGCTACCTTGACTGATTGTGGTGGGTATTAGATACTCCTGGAGTCAGGTAAGAGCGACGTCTTTAGAAAGGCCGGATTCAGTTAATGGATCCGGCCTTTTTAAGTTAATCGCCTTAGGCGCCCAATAAAGGCATGGCCATCTATTGCGAGGGTTGACCCTGGCAAACTTTAAAATCATAATCGCTAATATTAAGTAACAACCCCAACGTTTAGCAATCTAGCTAACACCAAGGAATCAAGTAAGAGATTTTTAGGCAATCTGCCTTCTTACTACCCCCCTTATGGCTACGCCATTCCTTGGAGCAAACATGACCAATCTTTCATCTTCCTTAAGTGTCGATGTACATACCCCTACCAAAATGAGCGAAAACGAAACCCTCGTTATTAGAGCACTCAAAACTTTAAAACCAGAGACTGTATCGAGTGAATTCCGAGAAGCGGTTTACGGAATATCCGAAGATATAGCGAATTACGAATTTAGTAACCAAGTTGTTATTGGAACACCAGAAGCAGTAACTTCTATGTTGATGGCGAAATATCGTAATGCAACCAGTGAGACGTTTGGAATTGTGTATTTAGACACAAAACTAGGCTTTATCTCCATTGAGGAGATAGTCACAGGAACCATTGATGGCTGCACTGTTTATCCACGGATCGTACTTGAAAAAGTGCTGGCTTCTGGAGCAAGTCATTGCGTTCTTTTTCACAATCATCCAAGTGGAAACCCCACGCCGTCTGATGCGGACTTTATGATAACCGAGAGGCTTCAAGAGGTTTTGAGGCTAATTGATGTCGATGTTAAGGACCATATCATTCTAGGTAAATTTCAAACCTATAGTTTTGCGGAGCATGGCAAAATTTAACCCCGAATCTATTCACCGCAACGGTGAATAGATTTTCCTTCCATTAACGATACATATACCACCAACGGATTACCTATTCCCTGGTGCTAGTAGGTTTATCAGGCGGTACAGTCTCATTGGTATTGGCCTGCTGAAAACATCGTGGTTCACTCATCACAATTACGTACTCCCGGAATAACAGCTTTATAGCGCAGGGCCGAAAACCCAGTGATCTTTAGTCGCTGGGAAGTTCACAACTACCAATAGTTGGTACCTTTAATAGCTCGACTGTTAATAATATGCTTGATGAATCACTCGGGGTTGGCGTTATCTCTAAAGCCTCGCATTTACTAGGCTAAAATTCGACAATGATGAATGCTTATCGTTAGTAGATAACCATGTGGTGATATTTTTTGATGAAATTTTTATACCGTTATCTATAGGGGTAAATTCACTAGCGAATTAGTCGCCATGACGTGGGGGAGTTACCTGCTATTCAGGCCTGCAATTTCGTCAGTTATTGGCCTTGATAGGGGCTAGAGTGTAGGTTTGACTTGATTGCCCATTAGGCGCAATTGAGGTGCGTTCACGTACTGAAAAATTATGATTGACGATCAATTTCGCAGACTACATTGGAGGTGAAGTTTTATGGAATTATCTATTGTCAGAAAATTTCCCATAGTAGTTAGGTCTGTAAAATAATGTCCAAAAGGCTAAACTCACGATAAATGAATCCTTTGTTTTTAAACGTCAAATTACGCGAATTATTAGCTGTAATTACCACGCCAAATCAAAGGCATGATTAGAGTAGAAATTCCTAGGTAGAATTTGCAGGTTGTAGGAATATTAATTTGACCTGGTGATCAGCCGCCCTAAATATTTGGCTATGCTTTTAAAGGCGACAACACCAATACCAAGTACTATTACTACTAATAACGGGATACTCAGTAGTATGACCAACGATAGCAACGCGTTGAGATTACTAGTAAGAATTACTATGTAACTACCGACTTGGTAAGGACTAAGAATTAAAAACAATGCACTTACTACTAGTAATAAGACCAAAGCCGGGATGGCAAGTTTTAAGTCTGCTGAACTTGGTATGGCGCCGTGGCTAATTGAAATAGCTAATATCAACCATAGGCTCGATTTTATATTAAGTGTAAAGACCATGTAAAAGTGCTGGACAGTGATTGATAGCTGATCCCAAAAGTTAGGATCTAATGGAGAGTTGGCCAGGGCCATTGTCAGGCCCCGTGTAAGTACGTTTACTGATGCGGAGGGTAATAGGTAATAACTGGCAGCCGCCAGGGCGCACAACGAACCTAATAAAGGGGCCATGGCAATAAGTCCGTCAAGGATGTACGTAAGCAAGCCTCTACGTCTATGGCTATAACTAACAAAGCCTAATTCACCATTTAGGTGGCAGAAGGAATATAGCTGAACCTGGTTTATCTTTCTTAAGGTGAGTAGAGCCAATGCCAGGTGGCTGAGCTCATGAATAATAACGCCTGGGGCAATGATAGGCGACAGCATCCATTTCTGATTATGAACAATCGAAATGTAGAACCTGGCGTTAAGCTGCCAATACAAGAAGCACAGCATTAGAACTGAGCATAGGGCGAAGACCAGATCAAACAAGATATCAAAAACGATT
>Ga0209396_1001514_pt1 | contig 25771 bp, 17 predicted proteins | sample GOMGulsemesocosm_6_FD_184638 | JGI IMG/M metagenome (GOLD analysis project Ga0209396, IMG submission 184638) | Methane-oxidizing microbial communities from mesocosms in the Gulf of Mexico - GOM8C Gulf of Mexico (SPAdes) (version 2) | ecosystem: Environmental > Aquatic > Marine > Cold seeps... | reverse complement strand
TATTGTGCTAAATATAGCGCTCGACACGACTATAACTAAAGGGATAGAATTGACGGTAATTATAGTGATGTTTTTTTAACTTAAGATGAATAATATAATGAAAGTATTTGACTGTTGTGACCGTATTAGAGCACTTTATTCACTGATTGGCAGTGGTGATCAAGGTTATATCCCTGAGGCCATTAAATGTGCATTGAAAGCTCTCAATGATATAGCTGCTGATGATAACCTGCCGACTGAAGTTCGTGATAAAGCCGCCTTTGCAGCTGCAAATCTACTTATATCCGATTTTAAAGATGCTTAATTAGGACTAGTTGATGACAAGTATCATGTTAACAGTTGGAATTCCGATCGCACTTGCTTGGGTCATGTTTTGTGTTGGTCTGTCTTTGCAAGTCAGAGACTTTAAGCGTGCGGCTAAGTTTCCAGTCAAAATTGTTGCGGGTCTGTTTGCTCAACTTGTCGGCTTGCCTATTGTTGCTTTCGTACTGATACACGTTTTTACCTTACCGCAATCTGTCGCTATCGGGCTGTGGTTAATAGCATTAGCGCCTGGAGGTGCATCATCAAACGCAATCACTCACTTGTGCCGAGGAGATAGTGCGTTATCAATTAGCATGACGGCCTTTAGCAGCTTGATTGTACCTTTCAGTATTCCAGTGTTATTACCTGTTATCATGCCAGATGCAGTGTTGAATATGCCACTGAAAACCGCCGTATTACAACTTATGGTCGTAACCGTTGTGCCAGTTGCTTTAGCTATGTCGATAAAGCATTATTTTACTTCGCAAACAATGCAGACATTTTATGGTATTGCAGAGCGTTCTTCGCTGTGGGCGTTATGTCTTATGGTTGTTATTACTGTTATCGCTAACGGTAATGCAATGTTGGAATTATTTAGTATTGCGGCATTGGCTGTATTGGTATTGTGCTTATTAGCCATGCTACTGGGTATTTTAACGGCGAGAGTCATTGGTGGTGATAAACAATTAAGTAAAACCTTTGCTATCGAAGTGGGAATTCAAAACGCTGGAACTGCGATCTTTGTGGCTGTAGTGTTATTACAACAGCCACAGCTGGCTTTAACACCTTTATTATATGGTGTGTTGATGAACATTCCTGCTGCATTGTTGATATTCATGAGTAAAAAAACACATACTCGTCGATTACAAACTAGCTAATTTATGAAACCCTAATCTTGTAAAGTCACCCCATTAATTCAACGCCATCTTTAATTGCTTCTCGGACTTGTACTAAATGGTCATTCAATACACATCTAAAATACGACGTAGCTTGCATCTTTATCTTACTATTGAATGATGAGTCATTATTTCGACTAGCAAAATGACCTAGCGCAATTTTTTACTACCTATTATTGAGGATAATTGAAGTTCATCATTAGCAGTACAGATAAAACTGTAGAGATAAACTATAGAGAGTACTTATGAATAATTTAGTAGAGCGTTTTTTAGGTTACGTAAGCTTTGATACTCAATCAAACGAAGCCAATTCTAGCTGCCCTAGCTCTTCCGGCCAATTAGTATTAGCCGCGCATTTAAAGCAAGAAATGATCGATTTAGGTTTGGTGGATGTTACATTAGATGAAAATGGTTATTTGATGGCGCGACTGCCAAGTAATCAAAATGCCGATATTCCAGCATTTGGTTTAATCGCTCACATGGACACAGCACCTGACGCATCAGGTAAAGATGTAAAACCGCAAATCATTGAAAATTATCAAGGCGGTGATATTAAACTTGCTGCTGGTGGTGTACTTTCACCAAATGACTATGACGATTTAAATGGCTTACATGGACATACAATCATAACAACTGACGGCTCAACACTGTTAGGCGCAGACAATAAAGCCGGTATTGCAGAAATCTTAACTGCTGTCGCACATTTACAAGCAAATCCGTCTATCCCACATGGCGATATATGCATTGGTTTCACCCCTGATGAAGAAATTGGTCGCGGCGCAGATATATTCAACGTAGAGAAGTTTGGCGCTCAATGGGCTTACACCATTGATGGCGGTCCAATTGGTGAGTTAGAATTTGAAAACTTTAACGCTAGCTCTGCGCAAGTTATTTGTCATGGCGTGAATGTTCATCCTGGCACTGCAAAAGGAAAAATGGTTAACAGCATGAATATTGCTGCAAAATTCCAATTATCTATGCCAGCAAATGAAACACCCGAAGCAACAGAAGGCTATGAAGGTTTCTTCCATTTAAACTCGATGGAAACCTCTGTGGCTAAGACAACATTGAATTACATTATTCGCGATTTCAATCGCGATGGCGTAGCAACGCGTAAAGAGTTAATACAAAATAAAGTTAATGAATTAAATGAAGTATTACCACGCGGGCATGTTGAATTGAAATTGACAGATAGCTACTACAATATGCGCGAAATGGTTGAACCACATCAGCATATTATTGATCTAGCAAAACAAGCAATGATTGAGCAAGGTATTACACCGGATATTAAACCAATCCGTGGTGGTACAGACGGTGCTCGTTTATCATTTATGGGCCTACCTTGCCCGAATATCTTCACTGGCGGTTACAATTTCCACGGTATTCATGAGTTTATTACCGTTGAAGGTATGCAAAAATCGGTTGATGTGATTGTGAAGCTTGCTGAATTGACAGCCAAAAAATACAGTGACTAGTTTATACATCGAGTCCAATGGGTTTTTTAATGGCTCAACAATATAGACGCTGAGCCATTTTTAAATCTTACACTGCTCAAGAGTTAGCGGAGCTTATAGGTCACATCTACGCTATCACGAATGACTATTTCCATATCAGCATAGGTTTTGTCTTGTTTTGAGCTGGCTTCCATCGCCATCGTACGCATTATAATAGGTGATGGGCTATTGCTTTGATAACGGATCTGCCAAACACTGGCCACTTGCATATCAAAACCAGCAACAAGTGAGTGTGCTTTAGCGTTAGCATCGGTAATGGCTGCTTGTCTCGCTGCTTCTTTTAAACTTTGTTGATCTTTAACTTGCAACTCAATGTTATGAATAGCATTTATACCTTCACCTAACGCGCTGTCTAAATAGGTATTTAATTTATCTAAATCATCAACCTTGACAGTCATGCGGCGTGTTGCACGATAACCAGTTAAAATGGGCTGATTATTTTTGCCTTTGTAATTATACTGCGGGCCTAAAACGATATTGGCACTCTGAATGTCTTCTCTCGCGAGTCCTGCTTCTAACAGCCTTTGAGTAAACGCTGTTATAGCTTTATCAACAGTCTTTTTACTGCCTTTTGCGGTTTTATTAGTCGCGATAACTTCAACAGTAAAAGTGGCTTGATCCGGTTTAGCAATCACTTCGCCATAACCGGTAGTTTGTAGATGAGGAAAGTCAGGAGATTCTGCAAAGCTCGGCGCTGCAGTCATACCAAGCAATAATATTGCTGTGGTTGCTACTTTTAAAATTGGGGATTTAACTTGCATGGTGATTCCTTGAATGTGAAGTTATAAGTTGTTATAAGTTCACAGACAAGTTTAATCATATAATGTTCAACATGAACGGATAAATAGGCAATATTTACAATTCCCCGCGCCACAACTTGCCAACTTGCTTACACACTTTACTGTGTTTGTTAGTTACTCTGATTATCTAGGACTTACTTGAAGTAAAAATTATAACCAGTTGGTTAATTTCACCCCGATACCTATTCTAGATACACTTTGGTTATAGTAAATTAAGCTTTCACCGTAACCATTAAAATATTGTATGTAACCCATTAAGTGATTACTTAGAGGAAAAGTCCAACCAAGTTTAATTGCCCCTTTATTATCTGAACGTAAGTTATTTCTCAAGGTCATATCGATACTGTGGTTATTCGGCAATTTCCAGATAGCATTAAGATCGCCATAACCCATGAATTTCGAAATATCAGGATTATCATCCCCCTTTGAATCATCCGGGTTCTTTTTCTTATCTTCAGGTAAACGCCACCAAGCACGCGCAAGCCAAACTAAGTTGTCATTCTCAAAACCGACATGACCGATGATTCTATTCCAACTTCTTGATAGACCTTGAGACTGGCCATTTGATTGGTGATTAAACGATACACCACTGGCAACAACGTCCAGACCAAGTAAGTCCCACGGTTTATTATATTGAAAGACAACTTCAGGTTCATAGTTAGTTTCACGAAATGGTGATGAGCTATCGTTGTTATATGCCTGCCACCAACTCGTTGTTGTAAAAGCAACGTATAAATTAAGGTCTTCAGTGAAAAGATCTGGCATCACTAGATACTTCAACGACACTTGAAATTGAACTTCAACATCATCCAAGGTATCTGACTCATCCAATACATCGACATAAGGTCTGCGACTGCCTTCTGAATAACTGAAAGGTAAGATGTAGTTAGGTTTATGCGGGATCAAGGCAAAGGGATTATTGGTTATGCTCTTTTCCAATTCACGTCTACGTTTGAAAATACCAGTGGGTTCATCATCGCAGAGCTTACGAAGTTCAGCTACAGTAATATGCTCATCTGCTTTTAATACCGATGTTGACAAACAAACATCGGATTGCTGTTTAATTTCAGCTTTGGCGCCCTCTTGGCTTAAAGAGCCTTCAAAGTCATTAACTGCCTTTTCAGGATCGATATTAGATAAAATCGATGTATCGTTTTCTTTTTGAGTATCTTCCGCAGCAAAGAGTGAAAAAGGCAAACTACAGCCTAATAATAACGAAAGGGAAATTGGTTTTATCATTTAGGCTCTTCCTAAGTCTAATTTAATCGTAATGACATCGTGTCATCATACTCGAATTGCAGGTTTAATATTACTAAATTAATATATTAGCAATATTTACGACTAATTCTACGCTTGTATATAAACAGTAAAATAACTATATCGTAATATTGCTGTATATCTAGCTAGCTCAACTTTATTACGATTGCTAGCGGATCAAACCTAAGCCTGATATTATCTCGCCATCACTAAGAATAATAAGGTAATTTCAATGGCATCACTACAAGAACAGTTGTTAAAAGCAGGCCTTGCAGACGAAAAAAATGCGAAAAAAATTCGCAAAGAAAAGAAAAAAACCAATAAAGCAGTTCGTAAAGGTCAGCAGCAAGCTGATACCCAACTACAAGAATCAATAAAAGATAAAAAATCTGAACAAACACGTTTGGATAATGAACGTAACCGTAAGATCCAAGCTGCAATCGAATTAAAATCAGAACACGGTAAAGTGAAACAAATGATCCAACAATTGCATATTCGCGATGTTGCTGGTGAAGTTAAATTCAATTACGTGTTAGATAACAAAGTAAAAGCATTACTCGTTGATCAACCAACGTACAATGCATTAACTAAAGGCCAAATTGGATTGTGTGCGCTTGAAGACAAAGCTTATATTATGCCGAGTATTGCTATCGATAAAATACGTCAAGTAGATGAAGCCTACGTACTTGTTCTTAATGAAACAGATAATGAAGCAGTCGAAAATGATGTTGATGATCCGTATGCAGATTTCCAGATCCCTGATGATTTGATGTGGTAATATTTACGTTGTCATAAGATATTATATTTAATCGGATACTTTAATTTTCATCAATGTACACATTTAAATTACAGTGTGTATTTAAATTAAAGACAATAAAAATGCCAAGCTGTTACTTGGCATTTTATCATTAAATAATATTTATCTAACTACAACTACAAATGAAAACGCTTTACTAGCTCATTCAGTAAGGCAATCTCTTTTTTAATTTCAGTGGTTTTTATCACGACCTGCTCCGTGTCTTCTTTAGATTGCGCTGCCACATCTTTAATACTCAGAATGCGAGTATCAATATCGGAAGAAACCGTGATCTGCTGATCTGTTGCTGTCGATATTTGTGTATTCATCGAGGATATGACTTCTGCTGCAGAAATAATTTCACCTAATGCATTGGCAGCGGCAAGTGATGACTCATTGCTCTGTTCAGCCAATTCACTGCTTTTAGCCATTGCTGATACAACAGATACAGTCGTCGATTCCAAGCGTTCAATAATTTGTTGAATTTCTTTAGTCGACTGCTGAGTGCGCTGTGCAAGCGTTCTCACTTCATCAGCTACAACAGCAAAACCTCGACCTTGCTCACCCGCTCTGGCGGCTTCAATGGCGGCGTTTAAAGCGAGAAGATTGGTTTGTTCTGCGATACCACTAATAACGGATGTTACATTCGTCACAGCAGATGATTCTTGCTCTAATGCTTTGATTACTTTTTGTGTATCACTCAAACGAGAAAGCATTTCCTGAGATTGATTACCTGACTCGGTAACTAATAAACCGCCATTACGCGCTGATGAGTCGCAGTTAGTAGCCGCGGTTTCAGCACTTTGTGCGTTTACAGCGACATCGTTGACAGTCGCGCTCATCTCGGTCATTGCCGAAGCGACTAACTCTAAATCTTCGTATTGTTTGTTCACACCCGCTTCAGCTTGTAATGTTGCTTCAGTAACGCTTTCCACGTGTAGCTGGGTATTGTTTGCTACGTTTTGCACAGTCTGTAACAACTCACTGATACTATCTGACATTTTATTATAGCTATCGAACATTAGATCAATTTCGTTATCCAACTCTCCGTGTTGAATATCAAAGCGATAAGAGAAATCACCTTTACTCATGCCCGCCATACGTTCTTGCAATTCTTTAATGTTGCTGATCAATAAACTCAGTCCAAACGAGCGCCCCATCACAACTAAAGCTAACGTGGCTAAAATGCAAAATATAGCGATAGAAAGCTGTTCAACATTTGTCTCCGTTGCTTCATCGGTTAGCATCACTACAGCTTTATTCATTTCAGCTAAAATGACTGGCGATTGTTTATATATCTCAGCCACATTATCAACATTTCCGTCTACGACATAGGTGTTAATAGTCGCTTTATAACTTTGCCATAGAGTGCCGACATAGCGCAGTTGTCGAACAATCTCAGGTGATGAAATGGCTGTCATACCTAATGATTCATCACCGTTAAGTATCGAACTGTGAGAATTTTCAAATAATGCCATCGTCTTCGTTAACTGTCCTCGCGGCTCTATATTTGCAGCCACAAGCATCGCTTCTTTCGCTATTTTTTGACTTAACATACGTTGACGTCCAGCCATATTAATTGTCTGGGGATTAATATCCATACTAATGTATAGACTAAACCCTGAAATAGCGGTGAATAAAAAAATCAAGAAATACGATAACGTAAATTGGGCTTTAACACTTTTAAAACCACAAGACCGTAATAGATTTTGGGCAAGATTACAAAACATAAGATTCATAGAAGACTCATTAACAATAAATAAGCGCAGACTTTATATATATTTTCGAGCAAAAACAAATGATTTACTATAAATATAAGCATTGGTAACAAAAAATACTCTATGGAAAATTACTGCAAATGTGATCTCTATAGTTTTGCTTGTTTTATCTCCATTTTAACATTCATTAATTGCAAACTAATTAACACTATCTGTTTAGCAGCCAATCTCTTATAATCGATCCATCTATTATTCACAGAGTGTTTGTCTTGTTAATTAGCAAAATCACATCTAAAGATCTTTTCCCTACGTTTAATTGCAGCACTGAAGATGCACGTTTAAATTCACGCGCGGATCTTTTTCCACATGCGAAACCGGTATTTTCATTGTTTCAACAAAGTCATATAGCTAAGTTACTCATAGCGACAAGTTATGACGGTTTTGCTTATGAAAAAGTGATTGCAGATTTACTCGAAGATAAACTATTAGAACGTAGAAAAGTGCTGTGCTATCTAACTGAGCAACAAAGTAACACAGCCAAAGTCTTTGAACTTTGGGCTGATAAAGTCAACTTATGCCAACAAGCCATTGCTGACCGAGTGAATGATTCTGAAACAACGGAAGATAACGATTTTCTTGAATATCTGGTATATCCAGAAAAAATAAGTGAATTCATGATTTTGGTTAACCAACTCAATGAGTTTAACCTTAATCAAAATTGTAAAATTTTAATAAACTCAAACTCGTCTATTAATAAGATGGTGTATGCCAATGAAGTATCTGAACTGGCATTATTTGGTGAGCAAGCGCAGAGCTTTAGAAACAACAGTTATGATAGCAAAGTACAGCATTTAACAGCTGGTCATATCCACCATGCACACTCTGGTTATTTATTAGTTAAAATCGACGACTTACTTATACAACCGATGTTGTGGTTTAAGCTTAAACAGGTTTTAGTGTCAGGCGTTGCAAGCTGGACTAATCCATCAATTGTAAGTAACGAATTAAAATCAGAACCAGCGCTGGTTGATTTTAAGCTAATACTCATTGGCGAAAGAGAAGCAATAAGCCAGCTGGCTGAAATGGACTCTGAAGTCTCAAGTCTTGCTGCAAGTTTTATTGAATTCGACTCAGAGTTCAACGTCAATCAGCAACGTGTCGCTAACTATTTGGCTTACGTTGATTTATTGATTAATGAAAACAGCTTAAACAGTCTAACAACCTGTGCCCAACAACAGTTACTGCGATCAAGTAGCCGTTGGTGTGAACATAATAACTACCTAAGCCTCAATGAAAACCGATTATTACAACTGTTAACTTATGCAAATATTATTAGCAATCAGAATAAATCTGAAATCATCTCAGCCGCTGATATTCATCAGGTTTTACATTTACAGCATCAAGCCTTAAATAATCACATCAAGTTAAGCAGTGAAGGCGTGGTTGAAAAGCAGATACTGCTACAAACGCACGGCAGTAGCATAGGCCAAATCAATGGCTTATCAGTATTAGAGCTTGCAGGTCATCCTGAAAGTTTCGGAGAACCAATCCGCATTACAGCAACAGGTCATTTAAATGGTGATGGTGATATTTCTGACGTTGAGCGTAAGGCAGAATTGGCTGGTAATATCCATGCTAAAGCCATGATGATCATACAAGGTTATTTTACTCATACATTTGCTAAGCCGCTACCGCTACCAATAAATGCGAATTTAGTATTTGAGCAATCTTATGGTGAAATAGACGGAGATAGTGCGGCACTAGCCGGATCTTGTGCCCTACTCTCGGTGTTTTCTCAAACACCTATTAAGCAAAACATTGCTGTAACCGGTGCCATCGATCAGTTCGGTAACGTACTTGCAGTTGGCGGAATTAACGAGAAAATTGAAGGTTTTTACCGTATCTGCGAGTTGCAACAGCAAGAGGATGCCAAAGTTATCATCCCTGCAGCTAACTTAGTTAATCTGAACTTATCGCCAGCGTTAGTTGATGCAGTAAATGCGGGAAAACTAACTATTTTACCGATAAATGAAGTTAAAGAAGCTATTTATCTATTGATGGGTAAAGTAGCAGGTGAACTTGATGATGAAGAAACTATATACGGAATTATCAATAAGTTAGCTGACGAAAGTAATGATGACGGATATTCTGATACTATAACTAAATTGAAGACTATTTATGAAAAAACAATTGGAAAATTAGCTTTTCGTAACTGATTGGACTTGTTTAGCGTACATGCGTAAGCTAAAGTAGCTCCATTGATACTATTTAAGGATAATCATTTTGACTACAGAACTATCACCAAACGAAACAACTGTTTCAGCATCTGAGCGTAACAGCTTTACCAAAGAAGACTTAGTTAAGTGTGGTAATGGCCAGTTATTCCCGTCAGATATTCGTTTGCCTAAAGACAATATGCTAATGATGGATCGCATTATTAATATTGACAGCACTAGCGGTGAATTTGGCAAAGGTGAAATTGTAGCTGAATTAGATATTACACCTGATCTTTGGTTCTTTGATTGTCACTTCGATAGTGATCCGGTTATGCCTGGTTGCTTAGGTTTAGATGCTATGTGGCAACTAGTTGGTTTCTATCTAGGTTGGAACGGCGCTGAAGGTAAAGGTCGCGCACTGGGTGTGGGTGAAGTTAAATTCACAGGGCAAGTGTTACCAACGAATAAAAAAGTAACCTATAAAATCGTAATGAAACGTGTGGTATTACGCCGTCTTGTTATGGGTATCGCAGATGCGGTAATGGAAGTTGATGGTAAAGTAATTTACACTGCGACGGATTTAAAAGTTGGTCTATTTAAAGATACATCGGCATTCTAGTATTTTTAATTGAGAGCGTTAAATAAATGCTCTAAATGACGAACAAAAAAACCTGAATTATTTCAGGTTTTTTTGTTTTTATTGATTAATCATTTGCTCGTTATTTAATGAAGAGTCCGGTACTTCGTACTTCTTGCGCCTCACGCCAACCTCCTAGCCATTGCCCTCGCGAATCCAAACTTTGAAATGGACAATTTTCACTGGAACGTCCTGCTGTCCCTGCATGATAACCTTTAGCATAAGCTCTTTCTAAACGATCTCTTTTCTGTCTCTTCATTATTCATTCCTCAACAAATTACTTTTGAAACGAGATTGTGCATCCCTTACTAAGTAATAGGTCAAGATAATAAACAAATCAAATAAAAAAGCCGCAGTAGTTGAGCTACTGCGGCTTTTGTAATTCAGAGTGATAATTTAGCGTTTAAATCTACGGAAAAAGATCAATAACATAGGGAATAATATAAAGGCATTCATGCCAGCACCCTTACGTTTGTAGTTTTCTGATTCCAATGCTGGACACTGCTGCGTTCCAGCATCAGAAGCGATATCAGATTCATTTAACGTCATGCGTAAAACTACAGGCGTTGAATTTTTCTTATTTTTGTAATTATCCAAATTTTTATAATCATAGCCATTCGCTAGGATTGTAAAGTTACCTGATGCATCATTATCTGTAATACTGATTGCGTTTGTGAAACGGTACTTAACTTTGTCCGTATTACCGTCAGTAGCTTTTAACGCTGCGCAATAAAGATCATTTAAATAGGCTGTGTTACCTGTTTTATAGTCATAAACAAACGCCGCTTGGAATCGAGGTGACCCACTAATAGTTTGCCCCGTTTCACCGTAATCATCACGCCAACCGACAACAATACCAGAGTTGTTTATCTTAGTTGCTCGAGAGTTAGCCCCTGTTCTTGGTAAATTTCTAAGTGGTAATCTCACAGTATCATCAGCAACATTGTAGATAAAGAATTCATCTGCGCGGTTACCATTCTGTGACTTGGTTACCTTACGGTTACCTAATGCAAGGAATGCTTGTTTATTTGTCGTGCCATCTGCTGTTGCAAATGCTCCTGAAGCAGTATTATAAACAGTATCAGTAATGTCAATTGCAACAGTATTTAAAAATTCATCTTTATAATCAAAACCTGTGCCAGCATTAACCAACTCTTTGGGCGTATAAGTTAAAGTGGCACCACTCACAGCTGGAATATATAGAGTTGCCCAGTTGTAACCGCCATTATCACTTGAATTGATATTTTCAGTGGTAAAACCAACTGCATAACCAGATGTATTTATCGCGTATGCATTAGCCGTGTAAGTTGATGAATCTTCTGTATCATCACTTAACCATTTTGTTGCCATTAAGTTTGCTGTTGCTGGAGAACTTACGTCCCAAAACGCAGCTTGTAAATTAAAGCCCGGACAAAAATATAGATCATCATAATCAGCTCTATCATCATCAAGTGCAGCATTATAACAAGCAGCAAATCGACTCGAGTTCGCATCAGCCCAATTCACACTTGTTTGTCCAACAATAACGCGTTTTGTATAACCAGGTAAAACTATATCAGCAAAATCATATGCGGAAGTAAAACCATTAAGATCTGCACTACCTGTACCGTCAGTAAAATCTTTTGATTCAAGCGGTTCATTATTATAAAACGCTTTACGTGCAATATTACTTGCAGTTGTAGAACCACCACCGACAGTTTGGTAACCTATCACATCACTGCCACTCATAGCGGTAATTCGAGATGATGTACCAATAACAGCCACAGGATATGTTGGTGTTACACCACTTACAGCAGCATTAGTTTCAGAATTAAAACCAGAGTTAACACGGAAGGTATTTAAAATATTTAAACGCCATTTATCGATACCATCAGAAAGACTCTGTTGCGGAGTACCATCCCATAACATTTCACAAATATTACTATTGTATTCGCAATAAGAATTATAAGTCCAAGGCGCACCTAAGTCGTACCAAAACGGCTGCCCATAAGCCTGTGTTATAGTTGCTGTAGCGGTTGTCCCACTCGCAGTGTCCATAGCCGTAGCAAATGGACCAAAAGAGTACGCAGATGTTTGAACCGAACTATTTGCAACTTCGGTAACAGTAGCTGCCGCCATTGCTGACGAACAAAAAAGCAGGCTGATGATACCAGCCAACTTTGTCTTATTTAACTGCATTTAATTTATTCCCTTAACCTTGCATTTCTTCAAGTTCTTCCCAGCGATTTAGAGCTGTCTCTAAAGCTAACTCTTTTTCCGCCAATGCTTCCAGCATTGGTTGAGTTTCAGCGCTGGGCTTGTTGAAGAAATCGGGTTGATTAATACCAACTTGCATAGTTTCAATTTCCGCTTCGAGTGCTTCCATTAGTGCAGGCAAGTTATCTAATTCAAGTTGTAGCTTATAAGTCAGTTTTTTCTTTTGCACTGGCTTTTCTGCTGATTTTATTGGCGTTGCTACTTTCGCTTCAACCGCTTTTTTAACAGGTTTTGCTGTTACTGGACGCATGTTATCTTGTTGATTTTTAGCATCATGGTAACCACCAACAAAATTATTAATGTTACCTTTACCATCAAACATCCAGCAACTTTCTACTGTATTATCAATAAAGTTACGATCATGGCTAACAAGTAGTAGCGTGCCCTGATAATTGGCAAGTAATTCTTCTAAAAGTTCCAATGTTTCGATATCTAAATCATTGGTTGGTTCATCCATAATCAATAAATTAGATGGTTTCAAGAATAACTTAGCTAATAGCAATCGGTTACGTTCACCACCAGATAGTACTTTAACTGGTGTACGTGCTCGTTGTGGGTGGAATAAGAAGTCTTGTAAATAGCCAAGTGCATGACGAGGTTTACCGTTTACAACAACTTCTTGTTTACCATCAGCAAGATTATCGATTACTGTTTTTTCAAGATCGAGTTCAGTACGGTGTTGATCGAAGTAAGACACTTCTAACTTAGTACCGCATTTAATACTACCGGCTTGTGGTTGTAATTCTTCAAGCAGTAACTTGATTAACGTACTCTTACCACAACCGTTTGGACCAACGAATGCAATTTTATCGCCACGCATAATGTTAAAGGTAAAGTCTTTAACGATCTGCTTGTTTTCATAACCATAAAATACGTCTTCGCCTTCGAAGATACGTTTACCTGAACGTGACGTTTCATCAACAGAGATTTTGGCTTTACCTTGTACAGTTAAGCGCTCGCTACGTTCGTTACGCATTTCTTTAAGCGCTTTAACACGGCCTTCATTACGAGTACGACGTGCTTTAACACCTTGACGGATCCAAACTTCTTCTTGCGCGAGGCGTTTGTCGAATAATGCATTCTGCTCGTCTTCAACACGTAAAGCTTCTTCTTTACCTAATAGGTAGCCATCATAGTTACCAGGGAAAGACATTAAGTTACCGCGGTCAATATCAATGATACGCGTAGCCATAGAGCGAATGAAACTTCTATCATGACTGACGAAAATGATAGTACCAGCGAAGTCTTTTAAGAACTCTTCTAACCAAAGAATCGATTCGATGTCCAAGTGGTTAGTTGGTTCGTCAAGCAATAGAATATCTGGCTTGCTAGCAAGTGCACGCGCTAACGCAGCACGACGTAGCCAACCTCCAGAAAGATCATCAAGCATCATGTCTGCGTCTAAATCTAAACGCGTAAGCACTTGTTCGATGTTTTGTTCAAGCTCCCAACCGTTGCGGTTATCCAGCTCTTCTTGCAGGCGCATTAATTTGTTTAATGCTTTTTCACTGTAATCTTCACCCACTAAAATTGCTTGATGGTGATAATCTTTCAATACTTGACCGATGTCAGCTAGACCTCCCGCAACAAAATCAAAGATAGTGACACCACTTACTTTTGGTGGATCTTGCTCTAAACGAGAAATAACAGCATCTTGTTCAACTCTGAGTACACCATCATCAAGTTGGATTTCACCACCAATTACTTTCATCATGGTTGATTTACCCGCGCCATTACGGCCCACAAGACAAACACGTTCTCTTGGTTCGAAAACAGCATCGGCATGGTTTAATAATGGTAAGTCGCCAAAGGCTAAACAAGCATTTTGTAACGTAATAACAGCCACAATAATTCCTTAAAATAATAAATTTTTTGTCTTTTGCGTTGTTATCAACGCAAGAAAACGTGAGCAAGATTCTAACATAACTAAATAGGCAGAAAAAATCCGAGTCATGACAATGCTAAGTAACAAGGTCATCGACTCGGATTTAAGCAATATGCTAAGCTTCCGCAATAAATTTGGCTAATAATTCAACATCAAACGGCCAACCAATCTCTCTATCTGTCATCGTATCTTTGATAACAGGAATTCGAATACCGTAACGTTCAACATTAGCCGCATCGTGAATGATTTCTATTGAAGTCATATCACTTTGCAACCCTAAAACCATCACTTGCTGCCAAGCTTCTTCACAAAGATGACAACCTTCTGTTGTGTAAAAGTGATAACGCGACATTAGCCTTTACGCTCAACTAACCAACAGTTATGAATATGTTTATTACGTTCGAAATCTTTTGAACGATTTTGTTCGGTAATATTCGTCGCTTTAAGACCTAAACTATCTAATCCAGCGGCGTCTAATTTAAAGTTACGTTTGTTATTAGAGAATACAATTTCACCGCGTGCAGATAAAATATTTTCTAACCAAGTAAATAATTTCAAGTGATCGCGTTCGACATCAAAACTGTCTTCCATACGTTTTGAATTTGAAAAAGTTGGCGGATCGATGAAGATAAGGTCAAACTTGTCTTCGCAACGCGCTAACCATTTCAAGCAATCGGCATGTACGATTTCGTGCTTACGCGTGCTGATCTTATTTAGCTCGAAGTTACGCTGTGCCCACTCTAAATATGTTTTAGACATATCGACAGTAACAGATGATTCAGCACCACCTAAAATAGCGTGAACACTGGCAGAGCCAGTGTAAGAGAACAAGTTTAAGAAACGCTTACCAGCACTCATCTCACCTAACATACGACGCGTTAAACGGTGATCGATAAATAGACCAGTGTCTAAGTAATCTTTCATGTTCACTTCAAACTGAGCACCATATTCAACTACGTTGAAAACAGATTTAATTTGTTGCAATTTTTCGTATTGATTTGTGCCCTTTTGTTTTTGGCGCATTTTCAATACTAATTTATTCGGATCAATACCCGTTACTTCTAAAGTAACCGCAACAATATCCATGATACGTTGCTTAGCTTTCTGCTCTGGTACATCTTTTGGTGCATGATATTCTTGTACAATGATCCAGTCATCGTAGAAATCAATGGCAGCATTATAATCAGGTAGATCTGCATCATAAACGCGATAGCAGCTAAGCTCTTCTTTCTTCGCCCATTTGCGTAATACTTTTAGGTTTTTCTTCAAACGATTACGAAAATCATCGGCAAAACCTGGTTTTTGTTGGTTTTCAACATGCGCGATAGCTTGGCGAGCAACAGACGAGATTTGATAAAGTTTTAAGAAACACTCAAGTGCACCATTATACAATTTATACTGTTTATTAGCACGCATGCCAAGACGTGCAAGCAAGTCTTGATTTGATGAGAAGAACGCAACATTCCAACCAGCGAATTCACTTTTCAAGCGCTCGCCCATGGTCTGGTGTAATACAATCAGTTCTGGTTGTTCACCCATACGTTCGCCGTAAGGAGGGTTACAAATTAGCGTACCTTCGCTGCCGAAATTATTTAGTAACTCTTTTGCATCGCCTTTTTCCAGTACGATGACATGATCAAGACCCGCAGCTTCAACGTTGGCTTTAGCTTGATCGAGTACACGCCAGCTTTTATCGAAGCCGTATACCTTTAATTCTGTTTCTTTCACTACTTTACGAGTATGAAATTGCGCTTGAGCGTATAACTCTTCCCAACCATCTTGATCAAAATCTTGTAAATTTTTAAAGCAATAATCATTACGTAAAATACCTGCAGGTACTTTTAATGCCATTAACGCTGCTTCAATCAAAATAGTTGCAGAACCACACATAGGATCAACTAATACACCATCAGTGTAACCACTGCGTTTAACAATCGCTGCAGCTAAGTTTTCTTTTAGCGGTGCAGCACCAGTACCTTGACGGTAGCCACGTTGATGTAAACCATTACCACACAAATCAAGTGATAAAGTCGCGTCTTCACGACGGATGTGCAGATGGATCTTAATATCGGGATTGCTTTTTTCTACTGATGGACGTTCGTCAAAACGTTTGTTAAAACGGTCAACAATCCCATCTTTAACTTTTAATGCGCCGAACTGAGTATCGCGGATTTCATCGTTAGTACCAGAACAAGAAATAGAGAACGTCTTATCGATATCAAAGATGTTTTCCCACGCCATACCCGTAACGGCTAAATAGAGGTCAATTACATCATGGATCTTGAAGGTTTTAAGCTGCAAAGTAACGCGAGACGCCAAACGACTCCATAAACAAATTTTATATGCTGTTAATTGATCTGATTTAAATGCTACCCCAGCCATCGTTTCACGGCAGTCTTGGGCACCAAGTTCAATTAGCTCTTCTTTCAGAAGAAGCTCTAAACCTTTCGGTGAAGATGCAAAATAAGTGTTAATTGTAGTCAATTTGAAAACCTATGATTTTTCGCCTTTGCTGTGGAAAACACATACAGATAGGCAGTATGAATGTAAATGGTTGTGAACTATATCACGCTGCAGTATAGACGCCTAGCAGATATATAATGTAGAGGGAATTATAAACAGTGGTAAGTAAAATTAGAAAAGAAATGACTTTAAATTATGATTGGATACGCATTGCACGTAAGATTTCAGCCGATGAGGCAAGTTGCGCAACCGGAGTGAGCGATACGCGATCATTCATCACTCGAATAACTTCAAACTGCTGTAAACACTTACTATACGAAAGCTGGGCACATGATTGAATCAACATACAAGTCGACACTCGTTCATCAGACTCTAGTACAATAAATTCAAAGCTTGAATCTGCTGTAGTCAGTGTGATTAAATCACCGGTTGAAGATTGCACCGCCTCATTTTTCAAATTAAAAAACCAACTCTGTGGCATTTTTACTTTATGAAAGCGGTGATTGGTAACAGCATTTAGAGCTAGCTGGGTTTTTTGAGCATCACTTAAAGTTAAATCTTTTATTGACTCAATAATATAATAATAAAAACTTGAATCATCAGCAGTAAAGTTGACTTTACCTTTGCAGGTTTCATTCATGTTTGTTTTATCTAGTTGGCAAGACATAGCAAGCCCCTCAGATAATTGAATTATTATGCTTTGAGCCGCTAAATCATATTGCCAATACCATTTATTGCTTGGTTCTAATAGCATTTTGATACCGATAATTGATTAATTAAAATAGTTTAACTATCTGAGTTCCATATGTAAATAGCTCAATTATGAGAACACGCTAAAACAGATGAAATTAAAATGTTTTAACGATATCTTTAATTAGTTTTGGTCCTTTATATATAAAACCACTGTAAATTTGTACAAGTTCAGCACCTGCTGCAAATTTTTCTTTCGCTGAAACAGCTGAATCAACACCGCCAACACCAATAATAGGAAGTTGACCATCAAGTAATTTATGCAACTTCTTAATGATAACAGTACTTGAGTATTGTAGTGGTCTACCACTTAAGCCACCCGCTTCGGACGCATGTGGCATATCATGAACCAATTTTCTATTCAGTGTTGTGTTTGTTGCTATCACGCCATCAAGTTTATACTTAACTAAAGAAGCCGCCACTTGCGTAAGTTCTTCGTCTGAAAGATCCGGAGCGATTTTTACGACTAGAGGTACATATTTATTATATTTATCAGCGAGCTCTGCTTGACGTTCTTTTAAACAACGAAGTAATTCATTGAGGGTTTCACCATATTGTAATGTGCGCAATCCTGGTGTGTTTGGGGATGAGATATTTATGGCAATATATGAAGCATGTGGATACACTTTATCCATACAAATTAAATAATCTTCATTACCTTTTTCAATTGGAGTATCTTTATTTTTACCAATATTAATGCCTAATATGCCTTTGAAGTTAGCTTGTTTTACATTTTCTACTAAAGCGTCCACACCGTGATTATTAAAACCCATTCGGTTAATGATTGCTTCACTGTCAACAATGCGAAACAAGCGAGGCTTATCATTACCCGCTTGTGCTTTCGGTGTTACGGTACCCACTTCAATATGACCAAAGCCCATTTTTGCAAAAGCATCAATACATTCACCGTTTTTATCTAAACCCGCGGCCAAACCGACTGGGTTTGGAAATTCCAACCCCATTACAGTGACAGGCTTATTTTTAAGCTTTTGGCCATAAAGACAAGCAATTGGAGTTGAACCTGTAAGTTTTAGCCCTTTAATCGTTAATTCATGCACGACTTCAGGATCTTGGGTAAATAACAATTCACGTGCAATGCGATATAACATCTTTTTCATCCCTTGTAAAAAAAGCATTGGGTTACAATGCTTTTTAATATAATCGAGTAATAAATCTTATTTAACTAACTTGCGTTACGGCAACTCAGTTGTAATAGATTCAATTCACGTAATGCCACAGAGAATTTAGCAAATTCATGCGACGAGCTCATGTTGAAATCAGCCAACATATTACGCCATCTTTGAATAATAACTTCATGTGTTACCAACCAATTATCAATAATTATATCGCATTTATCATTTGTTGAACAACCCGATAGTACTACCGATGTCAGACTTCGTTGTTGACCCACTAACTCTTCGCGGAATGCTTCACGAGCAAGTGCTTGCCAATGATTTGAAACCGGCTGTTGATTAATTTGATGCATAAATTCATGCAACTGTAGTTTAGTCCCAAGTGAGAAGTAAATATGTAGAACTAAAGATAATGGTACCGCTTGTTTTTTACATACTTCGGCAATATCAAACGTGCAGAACAAGGTATTCAAGTGAACGATTTCATCAGCAATTTCCACAGGAACGCCCTGTTCAATTAAGTTATTAATGACACTCTCTTGTTGTGCTTTCTCTTTGCCTTCGTATAATGTGCCAAGATTTTCTTTGACACCAGCATAGATAGGTTTGTAGACATTGATCGTATCTTCAATACCTAAGTTACGCTCTCTGTAGCGTATCAACCAACAAACTGAGCGGCGCATGTAACGACGACTTTCAAATAACAGCTCTAATTGTGTTTTAGCTGTGAGTTTATTATCTAAGTCTGTAATACCGTTCCATATTGCAGACATACCAACAATATGTTTGCTAATAACATAACACTTAGCAATTTCAACAATGCCAGAGCCCGTTTCATCAACCATACGGCCAACAAAATTAATGCCCATGTCATCAATAATGTCATTAGCTAATTGAGTAGCAATGATCTCATTTCTCAATGGATGCTCTTGCATTTGTTGTGCATATTTCGTTTGTAACAATTTAGGGAATGCCGTAATTAATGCTTTTTCCAAAAACGTATCTTCGTATACTTCTTTACAGTTAAGCTCTTCTTTTAATTGCATTTTAGCGTAAGCAAGTAATACTGATAACTCAGGACGAGTAAGCCCCTCATTATTTATTAAACGCTCCGCTAACTCATCTTCACTTGGTAAAAACTCGAGTTGACGATTTAAATTACCGCTACGCTCAAGATAATGCATAAAGCGGATTTGTTCTTTCAGCTGATCTGCCGATTTAGTTTGCGTAACAGATAAAGAAAGGGCCTGCTTATAAGCATTTCTCAATACAATTTCAGAGACTTCATCTGTCATAGAATAAAGTAATTCATTACGTTGCTTACGAGTCAAATCGCCATTGCTCATAATGCTATTCAACAGAATTTTGATATTTACTTCATTATCGGAGCAGTCGACACCACCAACATTATCAATAAAGTCGGTATTTATACGTCCGCCGTGACGAGCAAATTCAATACGGCCTAACTGAGTACAACCTAGGTTACCACCCTCGCCGATAATTTTAGTATTTAGCTCGTTACCGTTAATGCGCAAGCTATCATTGGCGCGATCACCAACATCACTATGGGTTTCTGATTCTGATTTAACATAAGTACCAATACCAGCATTCCATAATAAATCTACATCCGCCTTTAAGATCTGGCGAATAAGTTCGGTTGGCGTAATCCTGGATGATTTAAGATTTAATAACTGCTTAATTTCAGCACTTAAATGAATTGATTTAGCTGAACGAGCATAAATACCGCCACCTTTCGAGATTAACGATGTATCATAATCGGTCCAACTTGAGCCGGGTACCGCAAACATACGTTGACGTTCAGCAAATGATTTAATCACATCGGGATTTGGGTCAATGAAGATATGCATGTGGTTAAACGCAGCAACTAACTTCGTCTGACTCGATAACAACATACCATTACCAAATACATCACCTGCCATATCACCAACTGCAACACAGGTAAACGGTTGAGTTTGGCAATCAATGTCTATTTCACGGAAATGACGTTTAACTGATTCCCAAGCGCCTTTTGCCGTAATGCCCATTTTTTTATGGTCATAGCCAACTGAACCACCCGACGCAAATGCATCACCTAACCAGAAGTTATATTCATCACTTAGCTCATTGGCAATATCTGAGAATGTAGCGGTGCCTTTATCGGCGGCAACAACTAGATATGGGTCTTCTTCGTCATAAAAACGAACCTGTTCAGGATGTACAAGCGTACCATCGACAATATTATCAGTGATATCTAATAAACCACGAATGAACGTGCGATAACACGCCTTACCGATAGCGCCAATTTCAGCGCGATTGTGATGAGGTTGAATGTTCTTACAAACAAAACCACCTTTTGCACCCACGGGTACAATGACTGTATTTTTAACTTGTTGTGCCTTAACTAGACCTAAGACTTCAGTACGAAAATCTTCACGGCGATCGGACCAACGTAAGCCACCACGGGCAACTTTACCACCGCGTAAATGCACACCTTCAACATCGGGTGAATAGACAAATACTTCAAATTTAGGGCGTGGCAAAGGTAATTCAGGGATTAAATTCGATTCAAACTTAAATGAAATATAAGGTTTGAATGTGATTGAACTACCATTTTTTGAACTTGCATCTTGGTAAAAATTAGTACGCAGTGTTGCGCTAATCAATTCAATGAAGCGACGAATAATTCTGTCGTCATCTAGGTTATTTACTAACTCTAATTTCTCTTCAAAATTAGCCAATATTTTGCTGTGATCAGAGCGAATTTCAGTTAATGCAAATTTCTGATGGAAATAACAATATAAACTATTTGCTAGTTCAGGTAGCGAAGCCAATGTATCTTCAATATAAGACTGGCTAAAGTTAGTCCCTATTTGGCGCATGTATTTAGCGTAAGCACGTAATACTGCAACCTGGCGGCCAGATAAATTAGTTTTTAATACTAACTTATTGAAACCATCATTCTCTAATTTATGACCCCAAACGCTATAGAATGCAGTCATAAAATCGGCACTACGTTCTGCTAGGTCCAGGGTGTTTTTACCCGTATAAAACATAGTGAAATCAAGGATCCAGTAAGTATCTCCATCCGTTGTGGTCAACTTAAAAGGTGTCTCACCTAACACTTTCAAACCCATATTTTCTAACATCGGCAATACATCTGACAGATGTATTGGGTTGTCTTTATGGAATAATTTGAGTCTTACATTATTCGAATCTTGTTGCTCTTCTTGTGCACGATAGAAAATCATTTCAAGCTTATGTTCAGCCGTTAGATTTTCTAACTTAATGATATCTGCCACTGCTGAATTTGGTAGTACGTGTTCTTTGTAAGATTGTGGGAATGCTGTTGCATATTTAGCTGATAAAGAACGGCCTTTTTCTTCGCCATAATGGCTAACAATAGCGGTTTTAAATTTATCATCCCAAGATTTAGCTGCTTCAGTCAAATTTTGTTCAATCTCCACATGATTTACTTTGCGCTCTGTATCATGTTGATCCACATGCACAATATAATGCGTTCGTGCCATATTGCCTTCAGAGAAGTAGGTATTAAATTCAACACCTGCATCACTACCTAAGAACTCAGCTAAAATTTGCTGAGTTTTTTCACGTAGCTCAGTGTTGTAACGATCTTTCGCTACATACACCATACAAGAATAATAACGACCAAATAAATCACGGCGAATAAATAATTTCACCTGATCACGGTCTTGCATATGCAGTACTTCCATACCGCAGCGTAATATCTCATCATCCGTCGCTTGAATAATTTCATCGCGAGGATAAGTTTCAATAATATTCAACAATGCTTTATAAGAATGCATGCTCGGTTGGAAGCCTGACGCTACCATAACACGGTTAATTTTTTTGCTAATTAGCGGGATTGATAACGCACTGCGGTTATAAATTGATGATGCATAAAGACCGATGAAGCGATCTTCACCAATAACATTACCTTCATCATCGAATAATTTGATGCCGACATAATCGATATTTGCAGGACGATGAACTCGTGATTTAGCATCACTTTTAGTCAATACAAGTGTTGAATTAGTTAGTATCTCCTCACGAGCTGTACTCGATAAATTAGCAAGTGAATAACCGCTGTTATTCACAGAGTTTTTCATAATACCTAAGCTAGTAGACGAGTCTGGCGTAATAATATGATCGCCTTTGATCGCTTCTATATCATAATGTCGATAACCCAGTAATGTAAAATTATGATCAACCAACCATTTTAGAAACTCGATCGTTTCTGAATAATTTATGCCGTTAGCTTTAGGTTTACTTGGCAGAGATGCAATCACATCCTGCAGTTTGTCCTGCATTGGTTGCCAATCTTCTACTGCAACAGCTACTTCATTTAATACTGATTGTAATTCGGCTTTAATTTGAGCAAGTTTTTTTACATCACTTTGGCGATCGATCTCAATTAAGAATACAGTTTCAACGCTAAAGTCTTTGGCATGGCTAGAATCGATAAGGATTTTATTTACAGCGCCCGAAGTATCACGTTTAAGATAAAATGGCTGATGTAACATCAAGTGTGACATGACACCTAAACGACTTAATGCCATTATCAGTGATTCAGTTAGAAAAGGAGAATCCGGTGCTATAATTTCAACAAGGGTGTGAGTTGATTGCCAGCCATTCAGGCTAATTTCGGGATTATAAACACAGATATCTAACGTACCTGCGTCATGTTTATTTAAGCGATTCCACAAACTAATCGCAGCGCAGTAAAGGTCGCTATCGCTACGTACTGATAAATCTTTCTGATGCATGCCACTATATAAATCAGTAACAAACTGCTCTACTAACGGAGTCTTACTCGCATCGACTTTCGCTTTTACTAAATTGATCACATTTTCCAGTAATACTGGAACAGATACCGTTCTTACCATCCTGTTTTGCCTCTGTAGACTAGTTCACTGCAAGTTTAGTAAAAGATACCATCTTTCGAATAGTTAACAGTATGTTTCATTACTTTTTTTTGAAATGAGATTATAAATTGTTGAAATATTAGTGATTAGACGTGTTTTTCTATTACCTTGGTGATAAAAAAAGCAACCAAATTGGTTGCTTTTTAACATCCTGTTGAAAAAACAAACTACGCTAATGCACGTTCAACTTTCTCATATAAATCTGCTGCTAAATTTGGTAATTCACGCAATCGTTGCAATTGAGTAACCATCAAGGTCTGGCGAGCTTTATCGAATTTTTTAAAATCAATTAATGGCGTAATCAAACGAGAAGCAACTTGCGGGTTACTGCTATTTAATTGACATAAAATATCAGTCAAAAACTCATAACCACTACCATCAATGGCATGGAAAGCACCTAAGTTTAACGCACTAAAACTACCGACCAACGAGCGAGTACGATTCGGATTTGAAAGTGAGAAACTACCGTGACTAAGGGTTTCTTTGACGTTATCCAAGCATTTAACATCTGGGCTCACTGCAACTTGTGCAAACCACTTATCCATGACAAGGCCATCAGCAGACCACTTTTCTTCAAATGCTTTCATCATTATTTTAAAACCAGGTAAATTAGCTTTATTAGCTGCGCTAATCGCTCCCATGGTATTTGTCATATTATCTGAGCTATTGAATTGATTAAGTATCAATTCATTAATATCAGCAGAACCAGCTAATGCCATATATTCTAAGCAGATATTTCTAAGCGAACGTAGTGCAATTTGATCGTGTGCAACCGAGTATGCTTGTTCAGGTATTGCCGTATAAATGGCTAAGCAATCGGCTGCAACAGTTTCAGCAATAGCCACTTTCAAAAACTTGCTCACAGTCAATAGCGCTTCAATATCAAACGTAGTGAATAAACCCATTAAACTATTAAGCGACGGGAACTGTAACATTTCCGCTTTCAGTGCAGGTTCAACAGATTTGTCAGCAGCAAGTTGTTTAAATGCGGCTGTAAATGCCTCAGGAAGATAAAAGTCTTTATTATTTTTCTGCAGTTCAACATTGGCAATAATATATTTATTTATTAATAGCTGTGATGCATCCCAACGAGCAAACTCATTTGAGGCATGGATCATCAATAAAGATAATTGTTCATCGCTATATTCAAAATTAAGTTTAATCGGTGCTGAGAATTCACGGAACAAACTAGGCGTAGGTGCTGAAGTAATACCTTCAAATATAAAGGTCTGCTCTCTCTTAACAAGGTTTAATACTGAATTGATTTTCTCACCGTTCGACACTAATTCAAAAGCACAACCCTCGGTATCTAGCAATTCAATATCAACAGGAATATGCAGTACTTGCTTAACAGATTGGTCTGCTGTTACAGGTGTATTTTGCATCATGGTTAAGCTATAAATCTGTTTTTCAGCATTATAACTATCAGTGACAGTCACAATCGGAGTTCCAGATTGTGAATACCAATTTTTGAACAAACTTAAATCAACACCTGATGCATCTTGCATTGCAGCGACAAAGTCATCACAAGTCACAGCTTGACCATCATGACGCTCGAAATAAAGATCCATACCAGCACGGAAACCTGATTCACCCAATAGAGTGTGGATCATGCGAATAACTTCAGCTCCCTTGTTATAAACAGTCGCAGTGTAGAAATTATTCATTTCGATAACAGATGCAGGGCGGATTGGGTGCGCCATAGGACCAGCATCTTCAGGGAATTGTGCTGCACGTAAAATCTTCACGTTATTAATACGATTAACAGCTCGAGAGCCTAAATCAGAGCTAAACTCTTGATCGCGGAATACTGTTAAACCTTCTTTTAAGCTCAACTGGAACCAATCACGACACGTAATACGATTACCCGTCCAGTTATGGAAATACTCATGGCCAATTACGGCTTCAATACCTAGATAATCAACGTCTGTTGCACTCGCTGAATCAGCTAATACATACTTAGAGTTAAAAACGTTTAAGCCTTTATTTTCCATTGCGCCCATGTTGAAAAAATCAACAGCAACAATCATATATATATCAAGATCATACTCTAGACCAAAACGATCTTCATCCCATTTCATTGAATGTTTCAATGATGTCATCGCATGGTGACCGCGGTTTAAATTGCCTTTATCAACAAATAATTCTAGTTTTACATCACGACCAGACATAGTTGTGAAATTATCATGCAGCACATCAAAATC
>Ga0209396_1001512_pt1 | contig 25788 bp, 19 predicted proteins | sample GOMGulsemesocosm_6_FD_184638 | JGI IMG/M metagenome (GOLD analysis project Ga0209396, IMG submission 184638) | Methane-oxidizing microbial communities from mesocosms in the Gulf of Mexico - GOM8C Gulf of Mexico (SPAdes) (version 2) | ecosystem: Environmental > Aquatic > Marine > Cold seeps... | reverse complement strand
GTTTTGGGGCGTTAAGTAATAAAAGCACCAATTTTCAATGGTTAACCTCTATGGTACTATAGTACAAATTAAAATTGTCTCATTTTGTTATAGAGTTTCAACATCAGTAAAAACATCACAATAACTTTAAATAACTGATTTAATATAATTACAATAAGGCACTAATATGAAACGCTATAACAAAAAATTAAGTTACCTCGCATTAGCCATTGCCAGCGCGCTAACATCGAACACTGCACTTGCTGCAGAAGAAAATGATGCTGAGAAAGCGAAAGACCATTCAGGCTTAGAACGTATTGAAGTTACTGCACGTCGTACGACAGAGAACTTACAACAAGTCCCTGTTTCTGTAACGTCAATTGGTGCGGAAGATATTGCTCAAAATGGTATTACCGATGTTACCGATGTTCAGCAATATGCTACCAATACTACTTTGCAAGTTAGCCGTGGTACAGGCTCCACACTAACTGCCTATATTCGAGGTATTGGTCAAGCTGATCCTCTTTGGGGCTTTGAGCCAGGCGTTGGCATTTATGTCGATGATGTTTATATCGCTCGCCCACAGGGTGGCGTAATGGAAATTTTAGATGTAGAGCGTATTGAAATATTGCGAGGTCCACAAGGCACACTTTATGGTAAAAATACCATAGGTGGTGCAATGAAATACATCACTAAAAAAATGACGGGTGATGATACCTTTGATTTATCAGCAACAGTTGGTAGTTACGGTGAAAACACTTATAAAGCCGCAGGTCAATTAACGTTATTAGATGAAAAATTATTTATTGGTGGCGCTATCGCCGATATCAATCGCGATGGCTTTGGTAACTATGTCAATGAAGGGGCAGAAGCCGGCTCAGTTGCTGCAGCACAAGCTGGAGCAGACAATTACAATAAAGACATTTTTTCAGGTCGTTTGTCAGTAGAGTACCATGCAAGTGATGACTTGTTTTTTCGCTTAGCTTACGATCAAACGGTTGACGACTCTAATGCTAAAGGTGGACACCGCTTAACAACGAGTACCTTAACAGGACAAGAGCCTAAGGATGATGTTTATGATTCAGATATCAGTTTACCTGTTTATAACAAGGTAGAAACCTCTGGCTTATCATTGACTGTTGATTGGAATCTTTCAGATTCATTAAGTTTTAAATCAGTTACGGCTAGCCGTGAAGGCGATACATATACCAATATTGATTTCGATAATACAATACTTAAATCTGCTGACGTGCCCGCTGCGTATGATGATGAGCAATTTACTCAAGAATTCCAATTAAGTTATATTACCGAAGGCTTAAATGTAGTTGGTGGTCTTTATTACTATTCGGGTGATGCTTGTGGTGTATTTGATGTGCAATTGGAAGAATTGGGCAAAGTACTTGCTCTGCCTAGTTTTACTTTAGAAAATGGTGGTTGTACTAATACCGAGAGTTACTCTGCTTATGGTCAGGCTAGCTTTGATTTATCTGACCAGTGGTCAATGACCTTAGGTGGTCGTTACACTCAAGATACCAAAAAAGCGGATGTATATAGATACCGCTTTTTTGAAAATGTTTATCCTGGCGACACAGCAGACGGTACAATTGAAATTGGTGATGGTAACTTAGCTAACTCTTTTGAAGGCGAAGAAACATGGTCACATTTCTCACCTCGTGTAGGTATTGAATATCAAGCTAACGATGATTTGATGTTGTATGTTTCTTACGCCAATGGTTTTAAGTCAGGTGGTTATAACATGCGTGGTGACATTGGTACTGATCCAACGGCATCTACACCATTTGAACCTGAAACGGTTGATACTTTTGAACTAGGCTTTAAATCTGAGCCAACAGATTACTTACGTGTGAATGCTACCTTTTTCTACTCTGATTATACTGATATGCAAATTACAGTTCAGGGTGCCGCTCCAAATGGTACTTTTGTAGCCCAAGTACAAAATGCAGGACAAGCAGAAATTTCAGGTGTTGAATTAGAGACAATTTTAGCCGCGACTGACAATTTAACCGTCAATTTAGGTATAGGTTATATGGACACCAAGTTTGTTGAATGGATGACGATAGACCCTGTTACGGGTGAACTAGTAAACCAAGCCGATCAGAGAGACATTGCCAATACACCTGAGTTGACAGCCAACTTAGGTGCAAACTATACCATAGTTGCTGATATAGGAGATTTTGTCTTTGCGGCCAATGCATCATACCGAGGAGATACACAAATATTTGAAATTGCGACACCGGAGCTTGATCAAGATGCTTATACCATAGTGAATGTTGGTGTTAGTTATTATCACAGCGACGGTAACTGGTCAGCGTCATTGCAAGGAAAAAACATTTTCAATGAGCAAGCACGTATTGCGGGTTATAACTTTGCAAGTTTAGGTTTAGAGGAAGTTATCGTGGGCTACTATAACGATCCTGCGACTGTTTCATTGACAGTGAAATATGAATTTTAGTTAACCTATTGGAATAACTAGGAAATATAAAGGAGTTGATTTTGACCAACTCCTTTTATTTAAAATCGGCAAGTGAACATTCTCACAGTTAAGCCAATATGTAAAAATGAGGTATTTATGATTAAACAATTAACTTATTGCTTAATTACTTCTCTAGCCTATTTCTTTAGCTGTTTCATTTATGCGGAGGCTAAGTTATCTGTCTCGTATGTTGAACATCCTGCCGTTCGAAAGATTTATCTACCCATTGTTGAAGCTATGTATAAAGAAGCTAAACTGCCTATTCGACTTTTTAAAGTAAGCAATAGTCCACGTTCAGTCGAGGCATTAAATGATGGCCTTTTTGATGCAGACACAGGTAAAATTTTATCTTCGATTAAACACCATGAAAATATTGTTTATGTACCTACACCCATTTCAACGGTAGGCCTTTATCTTATCTGTCTAAAGAGTATTGTGTGTGATGAAACAGTACTTAATGATGAAAGTCATATGATTATCTCTCGATTTAGCAAAAAAATGTTAACCAATATCCTGCCTATTAAAGCAGGTATGGCGCAAATATTATCACAGCAAAAAATCAACAAGATGTTAAATATAGGCAGAGTAAACTATAGCCTTATTGCTGATGATATCAGTTCAGCTGCACGACACTTTCAGCATAAATATAGTGTGGTATTGGTATCAAAAGAATCTTATTTCCATATTTTACATAAAAAAAACCAAGGCATAATTCCCCAATTAGATTTTGCTTTGAAAGAGGTATTGAAAAATAACCTTGCCAAGCAAAGTAAGCCAAATAAAAATAAAGAAAGTCGGTAATGTAACCTATTAGTATAGGAAAATGACACTAGGTATTATGTTATGATTTTACTTATATATTTTCTAAAAGTATTAAATTCCACCTGAGTAAAGGACATCGTATGAGCCAAGCAAAAGTAATCATCGCCGATGATCATCCGTTATTTCGTACGGCATTAAAACACGCTATTGTTGAATGCATTGATGACGCAGGCACATTAGAGGCAGACAATTTTAGTGAGTTATTAGCGGCTATCGAATTAACACCAAGCTTAGAAATAGTCTTTTTGGATTTACATATGCCAGGCAATGATGGTTTTACTGGCTTAACGCAATTACAAAACCATTACCCTGATTTAGTGGTAATAATGGTTTCTTCTGATGATAATGATCAAACCATGCAAAAGGCCATTAACTTTGGCGCAGCAGCCTTTATCCCTAAATCTGCCGATTTAACCACCATCTCTACCGCGATTGATGCCGTGTTAGCGGGTGATATTTGGTTACCTGAGTTAGTTGAAAAGAATGAAAATCAGCAAACTGCCATTGCGAACCAGCGTTTAGCTAAACAACTAGCGCAATTAACCCCTCAGCAGTATGTGGTACTTACCCAAGTTGCTGATGGGCAGCTTAATAAACAAATAGCTTACGATTTAAATATTAAAGAAACTACCGTTAAAAAACATGTTTCTGCGATTTTAGAGAAGCTCGAAGTTAATAACCGCACGTTAGCGGGTTTGGCTTATCAACAGCTAATGCTGGCTCCAACAGAAAACGTAAACAACAGTATATAAATGAGTTTTTATCGTTTCTTTTACTGCGTTTGTATTGATATTTTTGTTGATGTTTTGACCTGAATATTTTACGTTATCCAGCCTCTTAAAAGTAACTAAGTACTGTCAAGTTATAGCTAAGTTATCACTGGATAGATAAATCACATATGAATGGAATTGTTATACAAAAAAAGACGCCTCTACCTCTCATCTTAGTATTCATATTGATTTACTTACCCATATTAGAGACTTGGTTTATAAACACTTTATGGGGCTTACAGTGGCATAGCCCAAGTATGATGGATCTAGTCAGAAACTATTTAGTTTTTATAAAGTGTGCTGCAATTATTCTCGGGATTACTTTGTTATTAAACTACCAACAAAGTTTAAAAGGCTATTTTAGCTCCTCACTGTTCTTTAATTTTTTTATAGCTTGTAGTTACCTCTTAGCCTTCTTGCAACTCTTTTTTCTGTTAATTGGACTGTTATTTATTGCCAATGAAACAGATCGAGCTTATAAACATAGAGAGCAAAGTTATGATGATTTTGTTGTGCATGTTTATACCTATGATCCAGGTGCAATGGGAAAAGCTTATCATTACTTTAACCTGAAGTGTCCTCGTTCATTTGGTCGCTATCAATTAACATTGATTAAGAAGTTTAGCTGGCTTGGGGAGTTTACCTTCGATGTCAAAAATAACAGACTTATCATTAATTCGAAGAGTCATGATGGTGTGAAAACGCAAGAAATACCATTATCCCAAGGAGCTAAATGTGCTACTTAACGGCTAGTCATTTGCCGAATTAAACGTTTTAATGCTAACGATTTAACTGGTTTCCTTAAGAACATAAAGTTTGCATCACTAGTATGTTGTCTTACTTGCTCTGATGGGTCGGCAGAGCAAATTACACATGGGCTTTGCCAGCCTTGACTTGATAAAGTACTGGTTACCAGATCAACACCATTATCTTCATTATCTAAATGGTAATCACCGACAATAAAATGAGGCTGTTCGGTCATAGTTTTAATGGCAATATCAACAGTCTCACGATCTTTAGCGGTAAATACATGACAACCCCACTCCGTAAGCTGTGATGATATTGCGGTTAACATCAGTGCATCATTATCTATAACTAATACCGTCATATTGGCAAAAGTTTTGCTGACAGGGTTTTCGTTGGTCGCTTCGACGCGCTTACCATTTTGTGTTGATTTTTCATCAGGGAGATTAACACCACTCTGCTCAACTCTAGGTACTTCAATCATGAAACCCGTGCCTTTACCCAAGGTCGATTTTAAGGAAATTTTCAAATTGAGTAAGGAGGCCATACGATCTGCAATAGCTAAGCCTAAACCTAAACCAGGGATCTCACGGTTTTGCTCTAAGCGTTCGAACTCTTCAAAGATGGTTTGCTGCTTATCGGCGGCGATACCAGGACCATTATCCCAAACTTCAATGCGAATCGAATTTTTGATGTGGCGTACACCTAGTAATATTTTATTAGCAATATGAGCTTTATCACCTTCTTTGTCACGACAGTAATACACAGCATTAGATAAAAAATTTTGAATTATTCGTCGTAACATTCGTTTATCTGAATTGACCCAAACAGAGCTGGCTGAGTAGCAGAAGTTAATATCATCTTCCAGCGCGAGCACAGTAAATTCATTTTTCAGTGGTATCAACAATTCATCTAAAGCAAAGTGTTTTTGTTCGATATTTTCAGAGTTATTATCAAGGCGTGATATTTCCACTAGATCAGAGAGTAATGCCTCAACCACATTAAGAGAGTCATCAATATTACTTGCTAAGCTAACAAGTTCATCCGTGACAACTTTCTTTTTTAGCATGGAGGTAAATAGGGATAATGCATTGAAAGGTTGCATTAAATCATGACTGGCAGCAGCTAAGAATCGTGTTTTACTGCTGTTGGCTGCTTCTGCCTCAGCTTTAGCCAATCGAAGCTCTTGGGTTCTTTCTTCTACGCGTTTCTCCAAGCTTTCATTGGCTTTTTGTAATGCTTTTTCTGATTCAATATGCGCGGTTATATCTGAAAAGGTACTAACGAAACCACCGCCAGGCATCGACTGCCCTCTAATTTCTAATACTATGCCGTTGGGCATAGTGCGTTGAAAGTAGTGATTATGCCCCATGCGCATGTGTTCAATACGTCGAGCAATTAAATCTTCATTTTCTGCACTGGTATCAGTGCTAAAAATAATGCCTTTGGCGATGTTATAGCGCAGTAACTCTTTAACTGATTTGCCAGCAGTAACAAAACCTTCAGGATAATCGAGCAATTGAATATAGCGTTGATTCCAAGCAACTAAGCGCATATCAGCATCGATAACACTAATGCCTTGTTCAATGTTTTCTACTCCTGATTGCAGTAACTCACGGTTAAAGCGGAACATTTGATTTGCTTCATCAACAATACTGACCACATCTTCTAATGGCATTTCCTGTGAAGTTGAAGCTGCTTTCATCACCATACGAGTTGAGGCGGAGCCAAGTACACCGGAAAGTTGTAAGCGAGTATATTCAATAATCTGTTCATTTTTTGTGTTGTTATTATCTTCACTTTTAGCGAAGGTCAATAACTTGTCCGCGGCATTTTTATCAATAAATCGAACTAACAGGCTATAAAGATCATCGAGTGATAAATGACGTTCAAATTGATGTTGGCTTTTATTAACAAAATATTCTGCCTGTAGTTTTTCACCAACACTGCGTTGGCTGAATAACGACACGATAACGTAGCACAGTATATTAAATAGTAAGCTGTAAAATACGCCATGACTGGTTGCATCTAAAAAAGTGACACCAAAGAGAGCGGTTGGTTTTAGCCATGATATTTGCCATAAACCCGTTTCAAGCCATTGGTTATTTGACAATAACTCGGGTAATAATGCAGGCAATAAAAGTGTATATAGCCAAACTAAGCTACCCACAATAAGACCTGTTAAGGCGCCTTTACTGTTTGCCTTACGCCAATATAAAGCGCCGATAGTTGCAGGTGCAAATTGTGAAAGTAAAACAAAGGACAATAAACCAATAGTGGCAAGATGGTTTTGCTGATGGACAATGCGTTCAAAAACAAAAGCAAGTAGTAGAATAATCGCAATAGAGCCACGGCGTAAATTTAACAGTAAACCAGAAAGCTGAGTTGTTTTCTTGGCATTAAACAACCGAAACTTTAGTACTAAAGGGGTGAGTACTTCAGTTGATACCATAGTACTCAATACAATCGCGGCGACTATAACCATGCTAGTTGCAGCAGCTAAACCGCCAATATATACGGTAATACCAAGCCAAGCTTGCTGATAGAACAGTGGGATAGTTAATACATAGGTATCAGCATTAACACTCCCTCCGGGAAACGTTAGCTGTCCGGCAATGGCTATGGGTAAGATAAAAACATTGATTAATAATAGGTAAAGAGGGAATAACCATCGCGCCGTTTTTAATTCTTGCTCATGGTGGTTTTCAATCATCATCATATGAAACTGTTGTGGCAAAATAAAGATAGTGATTGCGCCTAAAATAGCCTGCGCCAAAGCAAGGTAAACAGAGTTATTACCCGTTATTGAGCCAATATTTTCACGCTGAGTAATTAAGTCGCTGAAGCCATCAAAAATAAAGAAGGTAGCAAAAATACCCACAGCGGTTAAAGCAAAAAGCTTGATGATAGAGCTAAATGCAATCGCTAGCACTAATCCTTGGTTTTGTTTATTCGCGGCGATTTGCCGAGTACCAAATAAAATACTAAATAAAATGAGTACGATAGTAACCACAAAAGCAGTGCTAATACCTGACTGATAGGTGCCGGTTAATAAGTCAAAACTGGTACTGATAGCACGCAGTTGCAAAGCAATATAGGGGATGGTTCCTATTAGAGCAACAATGGCGACCAAGGCGGCTACTTTGGGGGATCGGTCGTAACGAAAAGCAATAAAATCGGCGATAGAGGTTAAATTTTGCTGTTTTACAATGAGTAAAATCTTATGAAGCATTGGCCAAGCCAATACTAAGCAAAGAATAGAGCCTATATAAATAGGCGCAAGCCAAGCACCGGTAGTCGCTGCTTGTCCAACGGTGCCGTAAAACGCCCATGAGGTACAGCTAACACCAAGCGATAAACTATAAACCCAAGGTTTGCAGCTCCAGTTTTCCGGTGCTTGATTCTGCCCCCAATGAGCAATAACAAAAAGCAACGCTAAATAAGCAATAGAGAGTACGGTAATGAGCCAAGTATCAAGTGAGAGCCAAACTAACAAAAGTTGTCCTTTATATTTTTAGTCGTCTTAATAGTTACTGATAAATTTGTTATTTCTAAATAACGCCACAGCCAGCATATCATGCTCTATTGAGTGAGGTAGTGAACTAAGGTAGTAGTTATCTGCTGACAATCATACGTTAACCTAACACTATATATTCCCCTTGATTAGAAACCATCATATATGAAAATCACTAACAAATACGTAGTTGAAACCATTGTTTTTATTAGCTATGTACTCTTTGCAATGGCTTGGGTAGGTGGTACCGCAAGTATGGGGCAAATTATGTCTACCATGCACGTAGATAGTTTAGCCTCCGCAAGTTTTATCAGTGGTGCGGTAACCTTGGCTAAAATTGTTGGTACTTTCGGTGCTGCCTGGATAGCAATAAAGTTTGGCGTCAAGTACGCTTTTTTTATTGCTAGTTTATTTATCGCCATTGGTTTATTAACTCCGTTAGCGCCAAATTATGAATTATTGTTACTTAGCCGATTTTTGATGGGCTTAGGTGGCGCTTTTATGATTGTCTATTTTAATCCTATTGTTATGCATTGGTTTTCCCCTGAGGAGCGCCCAGTCATCAATGGTCTTAATGCGGTCGCCTTTAATATTGGTACTGGTGTTGTGTTATGGAAAATGACAGCGATTAACCAATTAACTGGTGATTGGAAGATTAGTTTAATTACCTTCTCTATTGCCAGCTTATTGTTCAGCTTTATTTGGTTATTAGTAAAGTTTGAACCTGAGGGGACTGAGAAAAAACAAGGAGATGAAGCCGTTGAACATTACAGTTATATGGATGGTCTTAAAGATAAATTCAATTGGGTTTACGGTTTAACATACTCAGGCTTATTAGCCTTTTATATTTGCCTATTTACCTTCTATCCCAAAGCAGGCATTAGTCAAAGTAAATGGGTGATAGGTTTTGGTATTGTTGGCACGCTCGCTGGTATTCTTTACAGTAAAAAAATGCCCCTGCGTTTGCCTGTGATGCGCTGGTCTGGTGCTGTGATGATTATTACTATTATTGGCGTGTCATTTAGTAGCAGTGAGTGGTTACAAACCTTGTCAGCTATTACGTTAGGTTTTTTCATTTTCTTCCCTGTTACAGCGTTAGTGTCTATTCCTCATGAGTTACCTAAAATGACAGGCCAACGTATTACTGTTGTCTTTAGTTTATTTTATTCTATCAGTTACTTGCTCTCTACCGTTGTTTTATGGCTATTTGGTAAGCTGGTTGATATAAACCAAGGTGATTACACTGCCTCATTTATCTTAATTTCCCTTGTTAGTTGTACCTTTTTTATAGGTAGTTTCTTTTTGCCTGAAACAGGGAGAAAGAAGACAGACATAGCTAACCATAATAGTGAAACGACAGCTGCTGTCACCCATGAACAAATGAAAGAAAATAAGGATAAATTATGCGCGGAATAATATCTCCTAAATTAGTGTCTTTTCTTGAACAAGCTAATAGTGCTATCGCTTTAGCTAAGGCAACAGGACAAGGCTTTAGTGCCGAGCTAGTGAGGCAAGGTCTAGATAACTTGGCCCCATTGATTGGCTCTGGGCCGAATATGGCTATAGTTAAAAACAGCTACTTAGCGACTCCTAGTCATAATATCCCTGTACGTATATATAACCCGGCTCCTAATGATGTTTTACCTGTATTACTACACTTTCATGGTGGCGGCCATATGTGTGGCAGCATTGAGTTATATGATGCTATTAGCCGAAAACTGGCGCTAGCAGCTCAAGCTATTGTTATCTGTATTGATTATCGCTTAGCACCTGAACATTCATATCCTGCAGGCTTAGATGATTGTCAGCAATTATTATTGGACTATAAAAGCTTACTTTTTGATATGAAACACAGTGATGAGCTGTTCATTGCGGGTGATAGTGCAGGTGGTGCACTGTGTACGAGTTTAGTGATGAATAATCAGCACAATCATTCGGTGAAAATAGATAAACAAATACTTATTTATCCTAGCGTAGATTACACTATGAGCAGTGCTTCTATTGAAGAAAATGGCCAAGGTTTTTTATTAGAAACAGATAAAATCTACTGGTACTTTGAGCAATACTTTCAACTAGGTGACTCAGTTGATGCTGAAACAGCAAAAGCCAAAATTGCCAGTGCATCTCCATTATTAGGTGAGTTCACTAATAAAATTCCGACAACTTTAGTGATCACCGCAGGTTGCGATCCACTAAGAGATGAAGGTATTGCATATACTAAGTTATTAACCGATGCCGACGTTGACGTTGAACATCATGTATTCGACGGTATGACTCACGCCTATATGTTACTAGATGAACTAGTTAGAGATGAATGTGTTGCCACTTATAAATTAATAAGTGATTTTATTAAGAAAAATACTGCTAATAGCTAGATGCTGTTGCCAGCTCCTTTAAGTTTAGTTCATTTTACCTGCCTCTGTTGAGTTTGGCATAAAGATTAATCCTCCTAACCTTAGTGTCTAATCATTTTACAATAATCGAATGTTAATTGACCACATTCGATTTATTCTCTTGAAACTATTGATTATTATATTGTCGGTATGTTTTTTGCTCTAACTCCCAAAGATATGTTTTGCCTGAAAGTGAACTTATATATCCATTACCTTTTGCGCTTATCTACTTACTATAAATTAAAATAATGTAAATAATTAAAGGAATGTTAAATGAAACTTACTTTTATAAATGTAGCCACAGTGCTAACTTGCTTATTTTTATCACTATTTTCCACGGCCGGAGTGATTTATGATGAATCGATTAATGGTGATTTGGATGCTGTAGGCAGTACTAATGTGAATTTAGTTGCCGGTGAGAACCTTATTCTAGGGTCTATTGAGGCTACCCCTCCAGCAGATACGGATCGTATTAAATTCACGCAAATGGATGGATTAATTATTGATAGTATTGAGTTATCTTTTTCAGGGGTATTTGATGATGCTAATATTGGTCAAAGTATGAATACGGCTTTGTTTAACAGTGTCGCTAATCTATTTGATGATAACTTTAATTCTGTAAATTCAGGCAGTACTATCAGTGCATCGTTTTTTGATAGTTTTGGACCTGAAACAGGGGTACTTAGTCAAAACACTGCTGGAGCCATTTGGGACTTTCAGTTATCTGCAGGGATCGTTTGGCCAGCCCAACCTTGGGTGCTCCGTATTAATACAAGTAGCTTGCCCTCTTCAGATATCCCTGAGCCAGCATCTTTGGCCCTTTTATCGTTAGGATTGTTAGGACTCGCGTCACGTCGATATAGAAAAAAGTAGCAATCATTATTGGTTTAGTAAAAGCCGCGCTTGTGTATAGCGCGGCTTTTTCATTTTACATTGTAGGTTTAATGCAGTGCTAACTTTAGTATTTGAATGTTATGGACAAGAACCAATTTCAAAATAGTTATTCTCGGTTTGTGCAAGTGTTACCGAGTAAAAGATATTATATAGACCTAGTTTTTCACCTGAGCCAATAGCATAAACATATGAACCACTCGTTGTTGCTCTGTTTGCTTGTACGTGGGCATAGTTGCTACTGGTGTATTCTTGGCAGACAAAAATAGGGTCAGGCAGATCACCATCAGGTGTACTATCACAAGCATTACCTAAACTGTCATTGTCATTATCTGCTTGGTCGGTATTGCTGATGTTGGGGCAGTTATCAACACTATCGCTAATACCGTCACTGTCAGCATCATCATTCGGCAGAGGACCATCAGGTGTACTATCACAAACATCACCTAAACCGTCGTTGTCATTATCAACTTGGTCAGTATTGCTGATGTTGGGGCAGTTATCAGTACTATTATTTATACCATCGTTGTCAATGTCATTCTCTTCTACAAGACAATTTTGACTTGGACCAGCACAACTTGGCGCATCGTCTGCAATCCACTGGCATTGGTTACTGCTAGTAGGGTATTCACGCATTACAAATTCATTAGTAGAAAATGCCAAATAACATGCTGAGTAACCTGCTCCCCAAGTGATGTGACCAGCAGTAATGTGTGAATTATAATCACCACTAACCCCTGCATCAATGGAAAAATCTATGTTCTGCGTATTTGATAATGCGGTGTTATCATTTGCCTTAATCGATGCGCTTTGTTCTCCACCTGGTAAATTACATTGTTCAGCGATGAAAGTATTCTCTGTAACTGTGGCGTTGATATCCCCATTAACAAAACTAACAGTAACACCGGCTAAGTTTTGATTGGTATCAATAACATTGCCTGTTACTGAGGCACATTGGCCAGCAACAATCACTTGGATATTTGATAAGCTTGGTGCAGTTTCAGGGGGCTCAGGACCAACTCTTGTGGTTACTGAAATACTATCACCCGCTTTACCTTCATTATCGGTAGCAATTGCTGTGACTTGATATAAACCATCAGGTAATGTTGCAGAGCTTGCACTATAGGTATCATCAATTACGTTAACTTCGCTGCTTAGTGTTTCAATAAGCACGGGGGTAGTTGAGTCAACTGCATAAATATTTAGGCTAACGTTGATAACACTGCCTTCACTGTCTATGGCATTACCCTGAATAGTCAGTTGAGAATTTTCAATCAGAGTCCTGTGATTGCTAATAACGGGGCCAGCATTACGATCAACACGTTTATTATTGGCAGCAAAAAATTGCCCTAAGTAACTAGCGAAATTAATGCTGTTGCCCGCGATATAATCACCGCTAGCGCCTGCGCCACCAGACCAAGAATGGTCTAGATTATCAAACCACAACATAGCGACACGATTATCGGTCCATAGTGTTTCTGAGGCGTTATGTGAACTGCCATCAGTAATGGTTTTGCTACCTGATAATTTTGTTACTCCATAAACTTTTGCAAAGCCGTCGGCATTTTGTTGGTTATAACAGGTATTTACTGTGGTATCAGAACTGCCATGCCCTATAGCCGAAATTTGGGTAGAAAAGTGACTTTTAGCAGTACCAGCATAACCTTCACAACGTGACTTAAAGGTGGTTGTGGATACGGTTTCACAGGTGGTAATGGCACCATTTGAGCTTGTGCCTATTGTCGGTCCCGCACTTGGTGCAACACCAGCAAATATATCTGGCGCTAAACAGGCTGCTTGTGCAGACATCGCAGCACCAGAGGATAGACCGGCTAGGTAAACTTGCTTGGCATCGATATTTCGATTGTTATCACCTGAAAGTGTATTGGCTAAGTTGATTAAGTTTTTATAATCGCCTGAGGTTCTTGAAATGCTACCTTGCCAATAGGACCAACAGCTATATCCTGCTTTATTCATCGCATCGGGAACCGCAATGACCATGCCAGAGGCCTCTGCGGCATCTTCTAAATTGGCGGTTAAAAAGTTATCGATTGGCTGTACACAACCATGGAGTACTATCAGTAATGACTTGCCATCACCAATGGGGGATAGTGAATCAGGGGTATAAATGTGCACTTTATTAAAACCACCTATGCTGACATTTTGTTGCCAACTACCGGCATAGACACCCAAAGGTAATATTAAGAGTAAGGTAAAGAGTTTTGTTATTTGCTTAACGCTTATGTTTATTGAGAATGATTTTTTCATTAGAGAACCTATTTATAGTTATTATAATTATCCATTGATACGGTAATGTTTGTGCGTTTTTTGCACATTTCATACTCTAGGCAATTTTGTACTAAAAATAAGTAGCTCTTTAGTAGCATATGAATGATGAAGGGAAATTCCATTACTTTATAAGGAGCTAGGTAACTTTCAGAGGCGCAAGTAATAGATGCAAGCTTTACGCTAATCTTGATTAGAGGCTTATATTTAAGTGAAATTTTCAAAGATAATATTTTGGGCGATTTTTTAGGGTTTTAGTTTTTCACGATTAACAGCTCAGTTAGTTACTTGGTTGTTAATCGTTAATATTATAAGAAAAAGTGCAGTTAACTTGTCGTTATCGTTACTTAAATTAAAGGATATCTTGTGCTGCTCTAAAGGCTTCTTGTGCTGCTGGCGCACCACAATAAACTGCGCTATGTAGTAGCACTTCACGAATTTCCTCAACGGTTGCGCCATTATTCAGAGCTCCTCTAATATGGCCTTTTAGCTCTTGGGGAGCCTTTAAAGCGGCTAACATGGCAATCGTCACTAAACTGCGAGTTTTTAAGTCTAAACCTTCACGCTGCCAAGTAGAACCCCAACCATGAGTGTTAATATAATCTTGCATAGGTTGGGTAAAGTCAGTGGCTTTCGCTAAAGCGGCATCAACAAAACTATCACCCATGACTTTTCGTCTGATACTTTCACCAGCAGATTTTTTCGAGTCAGTTTCTTGATGCATCGCTTCTTTTGAGGATGATTTTACTAACAAATTCTCTTTAGACATAGTTAAAGTACCTCAATGGCAATCGCAACGGCTTCACCGCCACCAATACATAAACTGGCTACACCTTTATTTAATTTTCTATTTAGTAGGGCATGTAATAGTGTGGTGACTATTCTTGCACCACTAGCGCCAAGGGGGTGACCTAATGCACAAGCACCGCCGTTCACATTTACCTTGCTTGGATCGATATCAAGACTGCTTATAGCTAACATGGTAACCATGGCAAAGGCTTCGTTGATTTCCCAAAGGTCAACATCTTGCTTTTGCCACTGCGCTTTTGATAATAAGTCATTGATAGCGCCAATAGGAGCAAGGGTGAAATCTTTTGGAGCTTGTGCATGACTTGCGTGGGCAACTATTCGGGCAAGTGGTTTTAAGCCTTTTAGTCTAGCGACTGATGCTTTCATTAATACTAATGCTGCTGCGCCATCTGAGATAGATGAAGCGTTTGCTGCGGTGATGGTACCATCTTTAGCAAAAGCCGCACGCAAACTAGGTATCTTATCTTTATTTACCAATGCGGGCGCTTCGTCGGTAATGACTACTTTATCGCCACGTCTGCTTGTAACCGTAAATGGTGTTATTTCATTGTTAAAAGCGCCTGATGCAATTGCCTCTGTTGCTTTGTCTAGTGAGCTGATGGCAAAACTATCCATGTCTGCGCGGCTTAATTGATTTTCATCGGCAGTCATCTGCGCAAAACAACCCATGGCTTTATTTTCATAAGCATCTTCAAGACCATCTGTCATCATGTGATCGTTGATGGCGCCGTGTCCCATACGAAAACCGGCTCGTGCATTAGCTAACATATAAGGCGCGTTACTCATGCTCTCCATACCACCAGCGATTACAACATTCATAGAGCCGGCTTTAATAAGGTCATGCGCAAACATCATGGCTTTTATGCCAGAGCCACATACTTTGTTTATGGTAGTTGCACCTGTTTTTTGCGGTAAACCTGCTTTTAATGCCGCTTGTCTTGCTGGTGCTTGACCTAATCCGGCGGGTAAAACACAACCCATAATAACTTCATCAACATCTTCACTATCAAGGTTTGCACTTGCCAGTGCACTTTTAATTGCTGTAGCACCTAAATCTGTTGCAGCAACAGTTTTAAAATAGCCCTGGAAGCTACCCATTGGTGTGCGCTGTGCAGCAACAATGACAATTGAATCTTCTGAGTTCATATGAGTCTCTCTAAATTTCTGGTGTAAGGTTGTAGGGGTCGATAAATTTAATGTACGGCGTTAAAAGACAGTGAGGTAATTTATTTGCTCAATGCTGGTTATCTGCCAATTAGCTATATCACTTGATAGGTAACTATTGGTTCGTAACCAATAGCGACAAATTTAAGTATTGAATATTATTGTGCAGTCCAAGCGCCATCCATCGGGAGTGATGAGCCGGTAATACTGCGAGCACTGTCACTACAAAGGAAAAGAATAAACTCACCAATCTGGCGAGGTGCCATCATTTCAGGTAACGGCTGTTTAGCGGTAATAAGCTGATATTTTGCTTGTTCAAAGCTGCTCTTTTCGTTTTCAGAGATATCTGTAATTTGGTCATTAATAAGTGGTGTGTCTACCCAGCCAGGGCATATAGCGTTAGCCGTAATTCCATGCTCTGCACATTCAAGGGCAACAACTTTGGTTAAACCAACAATGCCATGTTTAGCGGCGCAATAAGCTGCTTTATTTTTAGAGCCTACAAGTCCATGCACCGAAGCGATATTAATAATTCGGCCCCAAGCGTTTTCTTTCATGCCTACTAATGAATGTTGAATGGTGTGAAAGGCCGCTGTTAGATTAATGGCAATGATGGCATTCCATTTATGTTCAGGGAATGTATCAACCGCTTCAGTGTGTTGAATGCCAGCATTATTAATCAAAATATCAATTGACCCCATTACTTGTAGTGCTTTATTCATAAAAGTACTAATGGCAGCAGAGTCCATTAAATTAGCATTATCAAACAGAGTGGTAATTTTATATTTATTTGCAAACTCTGCTGCGAGGCTTTCACCTTCTTCTTTATTCATTAAACCGTGCAACACTAAATTAATACCTTGTTCAGCTAACACATGTGCACTTGCTAAACCAATACCGCTTGTTGAACCAGTGATAAGTGCTGTTTTACCTTTTAATGCGGTAACTTCTAACGGCGTATTTTTTAACATAGTGTTTCCTCGAAAATTTTAAAAAAAGATCAGCACGTCCTTATGCTGAAATAATGGGGCAGGCTAATAAAGCCTGCAATCGAAGCTGACTGCACGGTGTTTACCAAGGAGCTTTTATTACTTGCTAGGCAAAGTTACTTTTAATAAAGGGTATAACAGTGCTTAGTAATACGATGTCATTACCTTAGCTGAATTGGTGGCGAGTTGATTTACTACCTTAGTGCCACTTGATGAAAGAGCCATTTGATGATGTGCGATTAACAAAAAATGATATTTGAGAGGGAGCAGTAGTGCTAAGTGTTATTACTCTGTTTTTTCTTGGGGTACTTATCTTGGAGCATAGATAAAAACTTAGCCGCTGCATGTGAAAAAACGTGTCTACGTTTACTAATGATACCGACTCGTCGACTAATTACAGGCTCGTTTAACTCATAATATTGAAGGTTTAAATCACAAAGTTGTTGTTTATAAAGCGAAGGAATAGCACTAATGCCTAAGTTACTTGCCACCATTTGTACTACAGTTGCTAATTGATTGGACTCAAAAATAATATCTAAGAAAATATCTTGTTTTGCTAGGGTTTCATCAAGTAATAAACGAATACTAGATGGTCTTTGTAAGGTTATAAATGGATATTTACTAAGGTGCTGCCATTGGATGTTTTTGGTTTTTGCGAGCGGATGATTTTTTGGGAAAGCAGCGATAAACTTATCTGTGAAGAGTGTTTCAAAGTTAAGATCATCAGTGCTTCCAGGATCAAAGCTAATCGCAAATTCTACTTTCCCAGCCCGTACCATTTCTACTGCATCTTCAGCGATAACATCATGAACTTTAAGTTTTATTGCCGGGTGTTGGCTGTTAAAGGCAACTAAATGTTTTGGCAATAATGTACTGGCAAAAGAGGGCATAGCTGCAAAATTTAAATTACCATGCTTGAGGGAGAAGCTTTCATGCAGCTCAACTAGGGCATTATCAAAATCGCCAAGTAGCCGTTTAGCCACAGGTAAAAATTGCTCTCCTTCAGGCGTTAAAGCTAAGGCTCTAGTCGATCTAGCAAAGAGTTGACCACCAATAGTTTCTTCTAAATTTTTAATGGTAATACTTAAAGCAGGTTGAGAAATATGTAATAGCTCACAGGCTTCTGCAAAGCTCTTAACCTGTGCAATGGCAAGAAATGCTCTGATTTGTTTTAAGGTGATATTCATCTATGCACTCCTGCTAAGTTTACCGTTGAAATGGTGTTATTCATAAGTAAAAGTTATTAATAGTTAATATTAATCAATTTCACAAATCCATGCAATTGATTAAAACTGCTAAACACTTAAAACTTACTAAGGACTTTTCACCCAAGTGAAAAGTAATAAGCGATGTCAGGATTTGATAAAGTTGTTCATAGCTATGAAGAAGCTATGTCTGGATTAACGGATAATATGACTATTCTTGCAGGTGGCTTTGGTTTATGTGGTATTCCAGAGAATCTAATCAGTGAAATAAAACGCAAAGGGACCAGAGGACTGACGCTAGTTTCCAATAACTGTGGCGTAGATGACTTTGGTTTAGGGCTTTTATTACCTGATCGTCAAATTCAAAAGATTATTGCTTCTTATGTCGGTGAAAATGCAGAGTTTGAAAGACAAATGATGTCAGGAGAGTTGAGTGTAGAGCTAACACCTCAAGGTACATTGGCTGAAAAAATGCGTGCCGGCGGTGCTGGTATTCCTGCCTTTTATACCGCTACTGGTGTAGGTACGCCGGTAGCTGAAGGTAAAGATGAACGTCAGTTTAATGGTAGAGATTATATCTTAGAAGAGTCGATTACGGGTGACTTTGCTATTGTCAAAGCGTGGAAAGCGGATCGTTATGGTAATCTCGTTTTTAGAAAAACAGCCCGTAACTTTAATCCGATGGCGGCAACAGCTGGAAAAATCACTGTTGTTGAAGTAGAAGAAATTGTTGAACCCGGTCAACTAGACCCCGATGAAATTCACACACCAGGTATCTATGTTAATCGCTTAATCCAAAGTACTTTTGAGAAGCGCATTGAGCAACGTACCACACGACCTTCAGGAGAATAATCATGGCATTATCAAGAGATCAAATTGCCCAGCGTGTTGCCCAAGAATTACAGGATGGTTATTACGTCAACTTAGGAATAGGCATACCAACATTGGTCGCTAACTTTGTGCCTAAAGGCATAGACGTGATGTTGCAATCTGAAAATGGCTTATTAGGCATGGGCGCCTTTCCAACAGAAGAAATGGTTGATGCGGACTTAATCAATGCGGGAAAACAAACCGTTACCATGGCAACAGGAGCATCAATTTTTGATTCAGCCGAATCTTTTGCCATGATACGAGGTGGCCATGTTGATTTAACCGTATTAGGCGCATTTGAAGTTGATGTGAATGGTAATATTGCCTCTTATATGATTCCTGGGAAGCTCATTAAGGGCATGGGTGGTGCGATGGACTTGGTTGCCGGTGCTGATAATATTATTGTTACTATGACCCATGCGTCTAAACATGGCGAGTCTAAATTATTGAGTAACTGTACTTTGCCATTAACAGGCCGAGGCTGTATTAAAAAAGTACTGACAGATTTAGCTTTTATTGAAATTAAAGCAGGTAAGTTTCACTTATTAGAGCGTGCACCAGGTGTATCGGTTGAAGATATCATTAAACTCACTGAGGGGGAGTTAGTCGTTGAAGGTGATATTCCTGAAATGGAGCTCGGTTAAATTTTTTATCAGGCACAGTCTACCCTTTAATCTTTGCTCAAAGAAAAACGAGCCATGGCCTCAAGCATCCGCTTTAACGGGAGCAATGATTTATTTTTAAGTAATAATATAAAGTTCACTTGGCATAAACGATTAATGTAGTAATCCGAACACCGAGAAGACATCTTCTTGGTGTTTTTATTATTGCTGATTAGTTTACTGTTCACCCGGATCCAACTATTGCGATAGCAACTTTTATTTTGATATTTTTCTGGCTGCACCGTGAGCAGAAGGTATTAGCTATCTATTAACTTAGTCATGTCACAAAACGTCAACGCTGAAACACACCTACCTTAAAGCTTTTCTAGCACCATTAATGTCTATGGTTAATCCCACCACCCCAGTGGTCAATTTGACCAGCGCAATGAATCATTTAACCACATCTTCGGAAAAAGCATGATGTAAAGATAATGCGTTTTTTATCGCTGAAAAATAAAGGCTATAATTATCAATGCAGTAAAAATATTTTTAAGGTTGGCACGGCGCTTGTAATAGTCTAATAACAAAAATAAAAACAACGATTAATATGAGCGAAGCAATCATGTTTCGTCAACTTAAACATTTGGAGAATACCATGACTGCAATTAAAAGAACTCTTATCGCATTAGCTACAGCTGTTCCTGTATTAGCTTTTAGCTTAACAAGTCAAGCAACTACTATTTCATATATGGACACAGCATTAGTTGAAGTCTGTAAAGCCGCTCAAAGTAATAAAGTCTTAAAATTGAAATCTGCTTTAAAGTCTTACCATCTACAGGGTAAGACTGTAGCCTTAAAAGTTATGTGTAATGGTGATGCGATCATTACTTTTGCAGAAAAAAATGGTGCAACAAAAACAGCTGCTAAATTACAACAAAGTATTGGTGAGGTTAGCATTACTGATGTAGCCCGTATTGAAAAAATCAATGTAACCTTTACAGAGTCATAATCATGTGAGTAAACAATAGTGCTTGTTAAATATTAAGGGTTTCTTAATGTTTATAACAAGCACTTAGCTTTACCCTGTAAATTATCTACTCAATTTTTCAAACAGTGCAAACGAATTTTTTATTTTCATAAAAAGTATTATAAGTTGTTATTTCTTCAGTAACGGCTGAGTATAACTAGCCGCATTATCATCTCATAATGCTGACTTTACCACATTGAACTCTTCCCAATACAATGAAGCGAACGCTCTATTGTGCAGAACACTCAAAGCTCACTTTCCATCACCGAATCCCGTAATTCTGCGTTCTGTACCATTAAAAGTGAATGTTTAGCCGATAGTTAATTAATACAAAATAAATAAGTGACTGAAACTAAAGCACTAGGTTAAAAGGTAAGACTAAACGTCGCGCCACCTTGTTCGTTATTACGAACGGCTACCTTGCCATTGTGCGCAAGCATTACTTGTCTTGTTAAGGCTAACCCCACGCCAGAGCCTTCTTTTTTTGTAGTAAAAAATGGGACAAATATCTGCTGAATATTCTCAGGGACAATACCCTTGCCATTATCAGCCACTTCAATCACCACATGACCTCTGAGATTCAAAAAGGCACTAAGGTCGACCTTAGCGGATGGAGTATGGCTTAATGCTTGTGCAGCATTTTGCAGTAAGTTAATCAGTATTTGCTCGATCATATCAGCGTCTACAAAAATATCTAACGCTTGTGGAGTAATGTTACTGGTTAATTCAATGCCTTTTTCCTGCCAGTCTTGCTTTGTTAATGTTTCAACATGAGAAAATAAGGTTGCCACTTGCATGACTTTTTTATTAGGAGAGGGCAGGCGCGTTAATCGGCGGTAACTGGTAACAAACTGCATCAAACCATCGCTTCGTCTGGCCACCGTTTTTACTGCACCTAAAATATCCTCTAATTCCTCTGTTATTTCCTCATAAGCTTGCTCGCTAATATTTTTGTTCTCTGCTGAGGTCACTCCTGCGCTAATGACTGGCAATGCCTGTGCTTTTTCTTGCACATCTTCGACAAGATCTACTGCGGTTTTAGCTAAAGAGGCCACAGGGGTAATACTATTCATTATTTCGTGGGTTAAAACACTCACTAGGTCTTGCCAAGCCTGTAATTGCGCAATGGCTAGTTCACTTTGAATATCTTGCATACTTAACAAGGTTTCGCGATGACTTGCGGTGATAACCTCAGTGGCAGAAATAATTAACTTATGCTCCATGTCGTCAATGGTGATATTTACTAAGGTTTTTTCTCCAGCGAGGATACTTTTAAGTTTCTTAGGAAAATTCTCATCAAATTGAGCCATATCATCAATATGACTAACCGCATTGCTACCAAATAACCGACGGACACTGTTATTCCATAGTGTTATTTTACCGTTTTGATTAATGCTTAATAATGGAACCGGCACATGTTCAATAATGGCTTTTATTTGGCGTAATTCTGTTTCTTGATTTGATCGAACTTGCTGGATACGCTGTAAAATATCACTAAACGTTGAGCCAAGATCCTCAAAGCCAGTGCCCATGGCTTTAAGCTCAAAACGTTGCGAAAAGTCAGCATGGCGAACCGCATCAAAAAACCGTACCAATTCAGCATTCGTTTTTGAGATAAAGCGAACTAACTCAGAAAACTGAATAATCAGCACAATGCATAGCAGTAATATAGTGGCGTGATAACCGTCATGAATAATCGCTTGGGTCAATAATATCAGTGTTAGCATTGCTAACACTGTGCGTGCGGTTATTAACAGTGAGAAGCGTTTAAAGTCCATGTTTTTCCATCCGTCTATAAAGGGCGGCTCGTGTTAAACCAAGTTCTTTGGCTGTATGGCTAATATTAAATCTATGTTTTTTAAGCGCTAGGGAAATAGCACTTTTTTCTAATTGCTCTAAGTTAAGCTCTGCTGGCAATACCTGCTCAGCGTCTGTTGTTTTGGATGACTCTGGTTTAGTGATTGACGTTACTGGTACCGAAACAGATTGATGGGACTGTTTATTGACTAGGGCTTCTAGTTGAAAGTCACTTGGCTCTAACATTGGCGACTGACTTAATATCATTGCTCGTTCAATGGCGTGTCGCAGCTCTCTAATATTACCCGGCCAAGCATAGGACGAAATTGCGGTTAATGCCGCATCACTTAACTGTTTAGTTGCTTGGTTTGCTTGTTGATATTTTTTTGCATAGAACTCGACATAATGGTGAGCAAGCAATACGATATCGTCGCTACGTTCTCGTAGTGGTGGTAGCTTTATTTCTACCGTGTTGAGCCTAAACAATAAATCCTGCCTAAAATGGTTTTCATCTTTTAATGCCGCTTCACTTAAATTGGTAGCGCACACTACCCTTACATTAAACGGAATTGCTTTGTTTTCGCCAAGAGGTATTACTTTACGTTGCTCTAATACTGTCAGTAGTTTTGCTTGTAAATGCAGTGGCAAATTGCCTATTTCATCTAAAAATAAGGTGCCGCCTTCAGCGGCTTGTAAACGGCCTACTCTATCGTGTTGAGCCCCGGTAAAGGCGCCTTTTTTATGACCAAAAAGTTCGCTTTCAAATAAAGTTTCACTAATCGCACCTAAATCAACAGACATAAAAACCTGATGAACACGGGGACTTTGCTGATGAATTTCACGAGCAACCAGCTCTTTGCCGGTGCCATTTTCACCAAGTATCATCACATTGGCATCGGTTGGCGCGGAGCGAGCAATTAAGGATTGAACGTGCAGCATCTTATCTGACTGTCCTAGCATATTTTGCTGATTGGCCGAATTACTTGCCTGAACCAATACCTTGTTTGTTTCACGTAGGGTTTGTGTCTCACTACGACTTCTACCCAGTAAAACAGCGGTTGATACGGTGGCGATCACTTTTTCATTTTGCCAAGGCTTGGCAATATAATCAGTTGCCCCTAACTTCATCGCTTCAACAGCAACATTAACACCACCATGGGCAGTGATCATGATGATGACACTTTGTGGGTTAATTTCTAATATTTTTTGCAACCAATAAAAGCCTTGGGCGCCTGAGCTTTCACCCGGACCAAAGTTCATATCTAAAATAATGGCATCAAATTGTTGATCGCTGATAAAACGTGGAATTTGTTCTGGCACATTACAGGTACTTACCTGAGAAAAGTGGCGTTTAAGCAATAACTTTCCCGCCGTTAAAATATCTTCATCGTCATCAACAATAAGAATTTTACCTTCTTTTTTCACGTACTAACTCCCTGATATTTAAATAAGTCATTGAGGATTATAACTCACAAAGTGTTCATTAACGTACACCTACTGTTCATTAACGTACAGTTTTATTGTTCGGTTTATTTACTGATTTTAATAAAGTTGAATAAAAACAGTTAGATATAAGTTGGTATGATTATTGGAATGTAATGATTAAGTTTATTTACAAGTTCCCTCTAGGGCAAAGCATTATGACAAAAAACAACGCAGCGCTAACACCAGCAACACCTATCACTCCAAACACGATGTCCGGCGCGGTTTCAGGTGCAGGTATGGATCGTAAAGTAGCAACAAGTACCAGCCCGTTGAAGAAGTGGTTATCATTTGCAGCAGTAGTTGTTATCGTAATTTTTGCTGTCTATATGATTGCCAGTAAAAGTACCGGTAAGGTGTTATCGGTAGATAATAGCCGTATTGTTGTCTCTAAAGTCACTTCTGGCGTATTTGAAGATTTTATTCCAATTCGTGGTCGAGTTACCCCGGCAAAAACCGTCTATTTAGATGCCATTGAAGGTGGGCGTGTAGAGAGAATACTGGTAGAAGATGGCGCCGATTTAACCGCAGGCAATCTCATTGTTGAGCTATCAAATGCCTCATTACAGTTGAGTGTTTTGGGTAATGAAACACGGGTAGCTGAGCAGCTTAATAATATGCGTTCAATTGAGCTAAGCCTTGAGCAAAATCGCTTACAGCATAAACGTAATATTGTTGATATCAACCATCAGATTAAGTTATTAACACGCCAAGTAACTCGCTCAAAATCACTTATCGCAACAGGGGCGATTACTAAATCACAGATGGAAGATACTGAAGATACGCTCATTTGGTACAAAGATCGTCTTGCCTTGACCCTTGAAAGTCAGCACTCAGATGCGCGTATGCAGGGTGAGCAATTAACCTTTTTAAAAGAAACCAGTAGCCGCCTTGAAAGCAATCTCGCTATCTCACGTCAAAACCTAGATAACATGAATGTTAAAGCGCCTGTCGCTGGCACCTTATCAGGTTTTAATGTTGAAGTAGGTCAAAGCATTGCCCGCGGTGAGCGCCTTGGTCAAATCGATACACCAAATGATTACAAACTTACCGCTTTTATCGATGAGTTTTATTTAGGCCGAGTAGATATTGGTCAAACAGCTACCTATAAAGATTACGCATTGGTTATCGCAAAAGTTTATCCACAAGTGCAAAACGGCCAATTTGAGGTGGACTTTAAATTTGTTGCTGCACAGCCCAAAGGTATTCGTCGTGGCCAAACCATTCAAATTAAGCTGACTTTAGGTGATGCCAGTGAAGCAATATTAATCCCTAATGGCGCATTTTTTCAAGATACCGGTGGTAAATGGCTGTTTGTTGTTAGCCAAGATGGCAGTGAAGCCGTTAGACGTAACGTACGTCTAGGCCGTCGTAACAACCAATTTATTGAAGTGATTGAGGGCCTTGAATTGGGTGAACAAGTGGTGACTAGCCCCTATAGCAGCTACCAAGATATGCATCGACTGAACTTTAAGTAACGATTAAAAAATAAAACGTATTTAACTATTGAACCGAACACGACAAGACTCAAAAAGAGCACAAGGAAATTATCATGCTAAAACTACATAACTTAACCCGCGTTTATCAAACAGAAGACGTAGAAACATCAGCATTAAACAATGTAAACATTGAAATAGCTAAGGGAGAGTTTGTTGCCATTATGGGACCATCGGGTTGTGGCAAATCAACCTTACTTAATACTATTGGCATGTTGGACTCACCCAGTAGTGGCGATTATATATTTGATGGTGAAAATGTCGCTGGTTATTCAGAAAGTCAGCTGTCGGTCATTCGTAAAAAAAGTATCGGTTTTATCTTTCAAAATTTCAATTTAATTGATGAATTAACCGTGGCAGAAAATATTGAATTAGCGCTTATCTATCACAACATTCCCGCCGCTGAGAGAAAAAGTAAAGTAGCTAAGGTTATGGATAAAGTAGGTATTGCCC
>Ga0209396_1001511_pt1 | contig 25790 bp, 20 predicted proteins | sample GOMGulsemesocosm_6_FD_184638 | JGI IMG/M metagenome (GOLD analysis project Ga0209396, IMG submission 184638) | Methane-oxidizing microbial communities from mesocosms in the Gulf of Mexico - GOM8C Gulf of Mexico (SPAdes) (version 2) | ecosystem: Environmental > Aquatic > Marine > Cold seeps... | reverse complement strand
TTTTTAGTCATTATAATCTGCTTTGTTGGTTGTTAATTTAAAATTTATTACCGAAGAAAAGTGCATTTAAAAACAACTTATTGGTCCCGTACCAAGCACCTCTAAAGTTTGGATTGTCTGCAAACAACACTGCTCTACCTCTACCAATTGGACTCACAATTAACGAGGCAGATGGTTTGATAAATGTATCCAAATTCTTTTGTGTGATAAATCCATCTATATGTGGATTCTTTGAATACTTAGCTACTGTTGCATATGCATTTTTACTTGGTGCTAAAAACACCATGTTATTTTTATAAATAGGAAGTTTTTCGGTTCTATACCCAAATCCTAAAGGATGTGTAATATCTAAATCTACTTCTAAAATGATGCCTCCAACTCGATCTCTACCTCTATGTTCTCCAGCATCAACGTAGGGCAATCTTTTGGTTGGTTTTTTTTCTTTTGATTTTGATTTTTTAGTCAAACTTTCTTTCACCATTTTTTTATCAATCATCCATTTAGATGCTCTAGCAATGGTTACAATTGTATTCCCTTTAGAAACCCAGTTTTTTAATTTTTGTCGTTGTACAGAATCTAGTTGACTATAACTTCCAGAAACAAGTACCAATGTGTTGTATTTATCAAAATTAGCTCTTCTAAAACTCGCCATTCTAATTTTTGTAATTGGCATATCAACACGTGTATCTAATAAATGCCACACTTCTCCTGCTTCTAAAGAACTTACACCATCACCAATCAACATGGCTACTTTTGGTTTACTCAGTACTCTAAAATTATTAGACCCTAAATCAATTCCTTTGATACTATAACCACTATTGGTTCCAAAAATAGGAACATTATATTTGGCTTGTGCATCTGAAACAATCTGATACACTTCTGCGCTCGATTTCTTCTGTTTGCTTATCGGAATTAATAAACTTCCATAATTAAAACTTTTATTTCCGATTGATGTATGTATTGTAAATGGTTTAAATGCTGTTGCTACTTTTAAGCCTTTTGATTGCATATAATACAAGGCCGCAGGCGAATTATAATCGTCCCAATCAATGATATATGCGTAGTTTGCTTTTTGGATTTTTGAATTGTTTATGATGCCATCAGTAGAAGTGATCTCTGTTCCTAATTTCACAGATTTCAATCCTTTATATTTCATATTATAGAAATTAGCAACACTCCAAGCAGAAGCATCATAATACACACTATCGCTATATTTACGGTAGGTTTCGAACATGGTTTGCACCATTCTATGTTGTGGTTGTTTTAACGGCACCACAAACTTGTTTTCTTTTTTGTAAACTTTAATTTTATGTGTTAGCAATTGCTTAACAAAAGCCTTGTTACGATTCATATCAAAATCATCTCCAAATTCATAACCTGCAAAACCACTTTTTGCTTTTTTCTTTACAGCTGATTTGAAGAAGTTCTGTTGGTATTTTCTCAAATACGCTTTATTTTCAACAGAAGCTTTTATGGTTGCAATACTTGATGTATACTGATTTCTAATTGTAAATGCAAAAGTTATTTTACCGTAATTAGTATCTTGAACATGCCCTCTAGAACTTGCTTGCTCAAACAACAATGCCAATCCTCCTTGCAAATCTGGATATGAAGACCCATAACCAGGATAGGTTCCATCAAACGATTCTTTTGTATAGTAAAAAGACCCTATTTTATCTAAAGCATTGGCGAAATATGGTGCAAATAAATTGTTTAAATCTTCGTAATTCTCTTTTGGCATAATTGGATCTAAAGAACCTATTGGCTTCATTGGCTCAAAAAAGTAATGACTATTGGTTCCCATTTCATGGAAATCTGTCACCACATTTGGATACCAACCATGTGTCCATTTTAACTTCCCTTGACTTTCTGGGTGCACTGCCAACAACCAATCTCTATTCAAATCGAACCAATAATGATTTGTTCTTCCTCCAGGCCAAGCTTCGTTATGCTCTGCATCTGTATTATCAGACACTAATTGCTTTGCTTGATATGAATTTGCCCATTGTGTATGTCTATCTCTTCCATCGGGATTAATAGTCGGATCAATAAAAACCACCGATTTGTTCAAGTAATTTTTCACCTCAGCGCTATTTGACGCCACCAATGTATATGCTGTCAATAATGCAGCTTCTGAACTCGAAGGTTCATTTCCATGAACATTATATCCCAACTGAATAATAACAGGAACTTCATCGTAGTTCTTAGGCTTTAGCTTTGGATTTACAAATTGTAGATGTTTCGATTTTATAGACGCTAAATTGGTTAAATTCTCAGGAGATGTTACCGTAAACATAACCAGTTTACGATTTTCATGCGTTTTTCCATAGATTTCTAAAGAAGCTCTGTCAGAAACTTCTGCTAGTTTGGTTAAATACGCAACAATTAAATCGTGTCTTGTGTGCTGTTCTCCAATTGGATATCCTAAAAAGGCTTCTGGAGTTGGAATGTTTGAGTTAAATGGTGCTTGATTTTTAAAAAAATAATCTTGCGCAGAAATTGAACTTACCATGATACATGCGCATATCAGAGTAAATAGGTGTTTGGTTCGTTTCATTAGGTTAGTTTTGAATAATCTAACCTAAAAATAGCAATAATTTTTTAGTAAAAAACTGACTTAGAGAACATTTAACATTAATACATCAAACTATCGTCTTCTCTTTTTCTTTTTTGGAGCTCTAGAAACCTTACTCTTACGTTTATTGAATGGCACAGGAACTGCGTCATCAAAAGTATTCTTTGTTTCTTGTGCTTTTTTGTTCTTTTTCCAAGAATTAGTATCTGGCAATAAGACTTTTAATAAATCTTGTCTTCCAACTTTGTTCAATGTATTACGAATCCAATCTTTGTTTTCCTTTTTATACCAAAAGAAAAATTTATGTTGATCTTCACGCTCCTTTTTTGTTTTAGGAGTCTTAGTTGGTTTTAGTGTATATGGATGATACCCAGAATAATAAATTACAGTTGCTACAGTCATTGGCGTAGGAGTAAAACCTTGCACTTGTTCTAACTGAAAGCCCATGTCTTTAGTTTCTGCAGCTAAATTAGCCATATCTTCTACTTCACTTGCAGGGTGACTAGAAATAAAATAAGGAATTAATTGAAGGTTTAATTTCTTCTTAATATTGATTCTATCAAAGCGCTTTTTAAACATATGAAAATATTTAAAAGAAGGCTTACGCATCAATTTTAATACAGGATCTGATGTATGTTCTGGAGCTACTTTTAATCGCCCAGAAACATGTTTTGTCATTACCTCTTCTGTATATGCATCCAGTTCTTTTGGATCTGCATTTTTATTGAATTCAGGCACTAACATATCATGTCTAATTCCACTTCCAATAAATGATTTTTTAATCTTTGGATGCTTATCAACTGCTTGATACAATTCCGTTAAAGGTTTGTGTGACGTATCTAAATTAGAACAAATCACAGGAGAAATACAAGATGGCGCAACACATTTATCACAGATAGATTGAATCTTTCCTTTCATCTGATACATATTTGCAGATGGACCTCCAATGTCAGATAAATTACCTTTAAAATCTGGCATATTTGCCACTTTATCTACTTCCCTAAGCACAGATTCTTGACTTCTACTAGCAATGAATTTTCCTTGATGTGCAGAAATAGTACAAAAACTACATCCACCAAAACAACCTCTGTGAATATTGATAGAAAACTTGATCATTTCAAACGCAGGAATTGGTCCACGCTTGTTATATTTTGGGTGCGGTAAACGCGTAAAAGGTAAATCGAAAGATCCATCAATTTCCTTTTCCGTCATGGTTGCACATGGTGGATTGATCACCAATGTTTTCCCATCTACATCTTGTAATATTCTTCTTGCTTTTAATTTATTAGATTCTTGTTCAATCACTTTAAAATTAGAAGCAAATGTTTTTTTATCCTTTAAACAAGCTTCATGTGAATTGATAGTTACATCTTCCCAATCATTTATAACAGGTAATTTCTCTTTCTTTTGATTGATAAAAACAGCTGTTTGTTTGATGTTTTTTAAACTCGAAAAAGGAACTCCTTTTTGCAATAATTCAACGATTTCTCGCAACGGTTGTTCTCCCATTCCGTAGACCAACATATCTGCTTTAGAAGTTTCTAAAATAGTTGGCAATAGTTTATCAGACCAATAGTCATAATGAGTTACACGTCTTAAAGAAGCTTCAATTCCGCCAATTAAAACAGGAACTTCCGGGAATTTTTCTTTTAAGATTTTTGAATAAACAGAAGTTGCATAATCGGGTCTAAACCCTTTATCACCGTTTGGCGTATAGGCATCTTTGTCTCGTCTTTTTTTACTAGCGGTGTAATTACTCACCATTGGATCCATACATCCTCCAGTTACTCCAAAAAACAAACGAGGCTTTCCTAATTTCTCAAAATCTTGTAGGTTATCATTCACACTAGGTTGAGGAACAATAGCAACACGCAACCCGTAACTTTCTAGTATACGACCAATTACTGCAGGTCCAAAAGATGGATGATCTACATATGCGTCTCCACTAAAAAGAATTACATCTAATTCTTCCCAACCTTTCAACTTCACCTCCTTGTTAGTAGTTGGCAACCAATCTGTTAATCTTAATTCACTCATGCTGCTGCAAAAATACTTCTTTTATATGAACTGCACTATTATAACATTCAATACTGTTCTTATTAATTATATGTTAAACGATGTAACTTTTTGGGCATACAAACGTCTTATTCTTATCTTTAACCGATTTTTTAACCAACATACATTATGAAAAAAATATTTATTGCGGTAGTTGCTATCGCTTTTTTAGGTAGCTGTTCTACTTACAAAACGGCTCAAAACAATAAAACCACAATTGAAGTTGCAATTGACTTAAATACAGTTGAAGATGACAAAGTAAAAGTGGTGGTAAATCCACAGAAAATAAAAGAGGAGTCAATTGTATATCAAATTCCGGCTATTGTTCCTGGAACTTATGCTATGAGTAATTATGGAAGATTTGTTTCTGACTTTAAAGCATATGATTACAAAGGAAACGAAATTGCTGTTGAAAAACTAGATGACAATTCTTGGAAAGTAAACAATGCTAAAAATTTAGACAAAATTTCTTACTGGATTGATGATACTTTTGATTCTGAATTGAAGCATGGAATTTATGTAATGGCAGGAACAAATATTGAAGAAGGAAAAAACTTCTTTTTAAACCTTCCTGGTTTTATTGGATATTTCCAAGGGAAGAAAGAATTACCATATCAAATTTCTATTTCACACCCAGAAAACTTATATGAAACTTCTTCATTAATAAACAAGAACAAAACAAAAGAAGACAATACAAAAGATGTATTTGTTGCTTCTCGTTATGATGAAATTTCTGACAATCCAATTATGTATGCTCCATTAAACAATGTGAGTTTTACTGTAAATGGAATTGAAGTAAATTTTGCAGTGTATTCTCCAAACAACTTACACAAAGCAAAAGACATGGAAGCTGATTTAAAGAAAATGGTGCAAGCACAAACTAATTTCTTAGAAGGTTTTAAAACAACAAACGAATACAACATCTTATTATATCTTTTTGATTCTAAAGTTTATAAGTGGAATAGCTTTGGTGCTTTAGAGCATTTATCTTCTACTACAGTTGTATATCCAGAAAGTTACTCTAAAGAACAATTAGCAGAAGGGATGATTAACGGAACTGTTTCTCATGAATTTTTTCATATTGTAACGCCTCTTTCTGTGCATTCAGAACAAATTCACTCTTTTGACTTTAACAAGCCAAATATGTCTAAACATTTATGGATGTATGAAGGAATTACAGAATATTTCGCAAACTTATTTCAGGTAAATCAAGGCTTAATTACTGAGCAAAAGTTTATTAATGAAATGCAATCTAAAATTGCAACCTCAAAACGTTTTGACGACACAATGCCATTTACTGAAATGAGTAAAAATATTTTAGATAAAAAGCATGCAAAAAACTATGGTAATGTATACATGAAAGGTGCTTTAATCGGAATGTGTTTAGATATTATTTTAAGAGAAGAAAGTAATGGAACATATGGTGTAAGAAACTTAATGAGAGATTTATCTAAAAAATATGGTGCTACTAAAGCATTTAATGATGAAGAAATTATTGCTGAGATTACCGCAATGACTTATCCAGCAGTTGGAGAATTCTTTAAGAATCATGTAGAAGGAAAAATGCCAATAGACTATAACATGTTCTTTAGCAAAGCCGGAATTGTAAAAAAAATGCAAACAGTTGATACACGATATTTTGTAGATTCTTCGAACAGACCATTTATTGCTGTTAACAAGAAGAGAGAAATTCACTTTACAAAAAGAACAAATACAGGTTTAGTTGCCTTAGGAGCTAAAGAGAATGATGTTGTAAAAAGTATAAATGGAGAAGCATTGTCTTTACAAAATGCAAATACTCTTATCGTGAAAACTTTTAGCTGGAAAGCTGGAGACAAAATTAGTATAGAAGTTATTAGAGATGGAAAAACTATTAAATTAGAAGGAGCTGCAATTGTTCCTCAAATAGAACAAGAAGGGTATGCAATTGAAAACCCTTCAGTTAACGATGCAAAATCGAAATTAAGAAACGCTTGGTTTAAAACATTGTAAACAACAATACTGAAATAAAAAAAGCGGCTATGAGCCGCTTTTTTTATTTGTATAATTCAATGTTAATTTACATCTCGACTCTGCTCGATGTGACATTTCGAGTCTTGTTTCTTGTCTCTTTGGTCTTTTCTCTTTACTTTTATTCACCTCTTCTATCTCTCCACAATCAAATGTGGCACTTTATCTACATCCCAATCAATTACCAAACCACCAGCTAAAGATTTCGCAACTTCTTTACCATATAAAAACTCACACAAATACAAGGCTGCTTCAAATGATTTTGCACCACCTGCAGAAGTAATATATTTTCCATCGTGCACAAAAAGCACATCTTTTCTAATATCTAAATATGGAAACGTTGTTCGCATTTGATCTATATCAGATGGAAATGTAGTTGATACTTTACCTTTTAGAACACCTGCTTTAGCCAAGACAAAAGCACCATCGCAATGTGACGTAATAAACTGTGCTTCTTTATCAACTCTTTGAATAAACTCTAACATTGCTTTATCTTCTAAATCAGAATCTAAATGATGCTCGGCACTTGGCACTACCAAAATATCGATTTGAGGCAAACTGTCTTTTAGATAATTAAAATCTGGTAGAATTCGCATGCCTTCAAAGGTTGTAATTGCAGCATCTGTATTTGCCACTGTAAACACATTCATTTGTTTGATTCCTTTTCTAAAAATAGTATGCTGAAAAATATCAAACGGAGCTGTTAACTCTGTATTGTAAGTTCCATCCATAATTAAGAAAGCTACATTATATCGTCCTTCTTTGATTTTTGGAAATTCCTTTTTAACAACTACGTTTTCTTTTTTATCAGCTGGTTGATTACAGCCAGTTATGAATAATAAAAACAGAAAAACAACTAAATATCTCATCGGTATGTTTGGTTTTAAGTTTGATAAAAGTATTAAAAATGGATTTAACCTTTCAAATGATTTTGTAACTATTTTTTCTTTTGTAGATTTACTTCCAAATCAACTTAATTCTCATCATGAAAAAACAACTTTTCTACTCCGTTTTAACGCTCTTTTTAGTGACAACATTTATCAGTTGTAATTCAACAACAGAAGATGCTCCTAAAAAAACAAACACCTATGTACAAGACAATTTCACTAAAAAAGAAGTTACCATAGAAATGCGAGATGGAACTAAATTACATACCGTAATTTATGCTCCAAAAGACCAAAGTAAAACTTATCCGATATTACTACAAAGAACTCCTTATAGTTGTAAACCTTACGGAGAAGGGAAATTTAAAACCCGCATTGGACCAAATTCACAATTAATGAAAGAAGGAAATATTGTGGTGTATCAAGATGTTCGCGGACGATGGATGAGTGAAGGTGTGTATGACAATATGAGAGCCTACATTCCTAATAAAAAAGAAAATCAGGCTGATGAAACTACAGATACCTATGACACTATTGACTGGCTAGTTAAAAACGTAGATAATAACAACGGAAATGTTGGTACTTGGGGAGTTTCATATCCTGGGCATTACGCAACGGTTTCTACAATTGATGCGCATCCTGCTTTAAAAGCGGCTTCTCCACAAGCGGCTATTGGAGATTTTTTCTTTGATGATTTTCATCATAATGGGGCATTTTTGTTGAGCTATTTTAGAGCCGTTTCTTTATTTGGAGCCTATAAAGACCAACCAACCGACACTGCTTGGTATACATTACCTAAAATGAATTCTCAAGATCAATATCAATTTTTCTTAGATGCTGGGCCATTAAAAAACTTAAACAAGTATTTTAGAAAGGAAGCAGTAGATAATGCATCTCCTCCAAACAATGATAAAATCGATGATTATTTCTGGAAAGAAATTGTTGATCATCCAAATTATGATGCTGTTTGGAAAAGTAAAGGAATCATTCAACATTTAGATAAAGTTCCTTCTACAGTTGCAACAATGACTGTTGCTGGTTTGTTTGATGCAGAAGATTTATACGGACCAATAGAAACCTATAAAAACATTGAAAAAAATCAACCAAACAACTACAATACTTTTGTATTTGGACCATGGGATCACGGAGGTGGGACAAGAAGTTCTGTAAAAAATACCGTTGGAAATTATTACTTTGGAGACTCAATTTCTTTAAAGTTTCAAAAAGAAATAGAATCAAAATTCTTTAATCATTTCTTAAAAGGAAGCGGAGACAAAAACTCTGGATTGCCAGAAGCCTATGTATATGATTCAGGTAAAAAAGAATGGAATTCGTACGATGCTTGGCCTCCAAAAAATGTTGTAAAACAAGATTGGTTTTTATCTGACAACCAAGAATTGACTGCTACTAAAAAAGGAAACAAAGCAATCAAATTTATTAGTGACATCAAACGTCCTGTTCCCTATTCTGAAGATATTAAAACAGTGTTCACACCAAGAAAATACATGACAGACGATCAGCGTTTTGCTGCACGCAGACCAGATGTATTGGTTTTTGAAACAGAAGTTTTGACAGAAGATTTTACTCTAGCTGGTGATATTTTAGCCAAGTTAAAAGTAGCAACTACAGGTTCTGCAGCAGATTGGATTGTTAAAGTAATTGATGTACATCCTGCAGACACAAAAGACAATAACAAAAATATGCAGAAGCATTTAAAAATGAGCAATTATCATTTAATGGTACGTAGTGAAGTTTTAAGAGGACGATTTAGAAATAGTTTCTCAACCCCAGAACCTTTTACACCCAACAAAAAAACAAACGTAAATATCAAATTGCAAGATGTTCATCACACGTTTAAAAAAGGGCATAAATTACAGATTCAAGTGCAAAGTACCTGGTTTCCTTTAATTGATTTGAATCCGCAGACCTATGTAGACAATATTTATAAAGCAGATGAAAAAGATTTCAAAACCCAAACGCATACTGTATTTACAGATTCTAGTATAGAATTTTCAGTATTAAAAAAATAAGAAATGAAAAAGCTACTGATACTATGTATTATTGCCTTTGTTAGTTGTACAGAAAACAAAGAAATTACAGAACAAGAACGCTGGGAACAACATGCTAAAAACACAGAAATTATTCGAGATGATTTTGGTGTTCCTCATGTATATGGTAAAACTGATGCCGATGCTGTATTTGGATTATTATATGCGCAAGCAGAAGATGATTTTAATCGTGTAGAACGGAATTATATTTGGGCAATTGGAAGATTAGCTGAAGTTGAAGGAGAAAAATCGTTGTATAGCGATTTACGTTCTCGACTTTACATGACTAAAAAAGAAGCTCAACAACATTTTGATGAAAGTCCAGAATGGTTACAAAAACTATGTATCGCTTTTGCGGATGGATTGAATTACTATCTAAAAACACATCCCGAAGTAACGCCTAAATTAATCACTCATTTTGAACCTTGGATGCCAATGTATTTTAGTGAAGGATCTATTGGAGGAGATATTGAAAGAGTTTCAACTAGAAAAATCAAGTCATTTTATGATAGTTCAAATAAAAATTTGGCTATTTCTGATGGGTTAATCAGATTAAAAGATGATGAACCAAGAGGTTCAAACGGATTTGCAATTGCCGGAAAGAAAACAAAATCTGGTAATGCGATGTTATTAATCAATCCGCATACATCATTTTTCTTCAGAGGAGAAGTACATATGGTTAGTGAAGAAGGATTGAATGCTTACGGAGCAGTAACTTGGGGGCAATTCTTTGTATACCAAGGCTTCAATAGCAAAACAGGCTGGATGCACACCTCAACAGGTACAGACATTATTGATGAATTTGAAGAAACTATTGTAAAGAATGGCTCAAAAACTTCGTACAAATATGGAGAAGAAACAAGAGCGATGGATTCTATCAAAGTACATTTAAAATACAAATCTGCCAATGGTCAACATGAGAGATCTTTTATGACCTACAGAACACATCACGGACCAATTACACATGCGAATGGAGAGAAATGGGTAACAACAGCCTTAATGTGGAGTCCGGTAAAAGCATTGATTCAATCCTTTACAAGAACAAAGAAATCAAATCATAAAGAGTTTAATGAAATGATGGATATTAGAACCAACTCCTCTAACAATACTGTCTATGCTGATGCTGATGGAACGATAGCGTATTATCATGGTAATTTTATTCCGAAAAGAGATGTAAGTTTTGATTATACAAAACCAGTAGACGGAAGTAATCCTAAAACAGATTGGCAAGGATTGCATGCGTTAGAAGACAATATTTTGGTATTAAATCCACCAAATGGATGGATACAGAATTGTAATTCTACACCTTTTACAAGTGCGTTGGAATACAGTCCAAAAAAAGAAGATTATCCTGCGTATATGTATTCGTTTCCAGAAAACTACAGAGGAATTCACGCTATTCCTTTATTAACACAAGCAACAGATTTAACTGTAGATTCTTTAATAGACTTAGCATACGACACCTATTTACCTGGTGCAGATGTTTTAATCAGCGGGTTGTTAGATGCGGCAAAAAAATCACCTGTAAAATCCAATGAAGCTAGTGCAGCAATTGAATTACTTAAGAAATGGGACTTTAGAGTTTCTGAAAGTTCTGTTGGAATGACATTAGTACAATTTTACAGAAACAGTTACTATCGTTCTGGAAAAATCCCAAGAATGGTTGGTAATAAAAGAATTAGTAGACTTGGAAGGTTCGAATACATGAGTAAAACGGCTACACCAAAAGAAAGACTTGCTGTTTTTCAACAAAGTTTAGATAAGCTGAAAGCAGATTTTGGCTCTTGGAAAACACCTTGGGGAGAATTCAATCGTTACCAACGTAATGATGCAAAAATCAGGCAAGACTTCAACGATGCAAAACCAAGTTTACCTGTAGGAATGGCGTCGAGTTCTTGGGGAGCTTTGGCTTCATTCGGAACACGTTTTGGAAAAGACACAAAGAGACAATACGGAACATCTGGAAATAGCTTTGTTGCTGTAGTAGAATTTGGAGACAAAGTAACTGCAAAAACAATGCTAGCTGGCGGACAAAGCGGAGATGTAAATTCACCACATTTTTCAGATCAATCTCAGCGTTATGCAGACAAACAATTTAAAGAGGTTGCTTACTATAGAGAAGACGTATTAAAAAGAGCAAAGAAAACTTATCACCCAGGAAACAAGAAGTAATCAAACATAATACCATGAAAAAACAACTATTTTGGATCGCATTATTCGCCATAATCCTTTCAACAAATGCACAAGAAAAAGCTACTGCTGTTTTTAAAGACGGGGAAGCACAGATTGTAGAAGCATTTAAAGATCCTAAAAACTGGATTCGCCATGACTTATGGGTAGAAACTACCTTTGATACTGATGGAGACGGAAAATTAGACAGAATGCATGTTGCCGTCACAAGGCCAAAACAAACAAAGACAGAAGGATTAAAATTACCTATTGTGTATGAATCTAGTCCATATTATGCTGGAACTGCAGGGTTTGGAAAAGGCTTATTTTGGGGTGTAAAACATGAATTAGGAGAAACCCCAAAACCAAGAACTCATTATGAAGTAACACGAAGAGGAAAACGACCTATTATTTCAAATTCTCAAATTAGAACTTGGGTTCCTAGAGGATATATTGTAGTACACTCTTCATCACCAGGAACTGGATTATCAGATGGTTCTCCAACCGTTGGTGGAAAGAATGAATCTCTTGCTCCGAAGGCAGTAATTGATTGGTTGTGTGGTAGAGCTAAAGGCTATACAAGTAGAACAGGAAATGAATCAGTAAAAGCTTTTTGGTCAACAGGTAAAGTTGGAATGACGGGAACGTCTTATAACGGTACAATTCCGTTAGCCGCTGCAACTACAGGTGTTAAAGGATTGGAAGCAATCATACCAATTGCACCAAATACTTCATACTATCATTATTACAGATCTAATGGATTGGTTCGTTCTCCTGGCGGATATTTAGGTGAAGATATTGATGTTTTGTATGATTTCATTCACAGTGGTGGAGAAGATTTAATTCCAAATCCTAATTATATTAAAGATAGTAATGGTTCTAAGAAATTTATCAGAAAAAGAGACTACAACAATGCTAAAGTTCGTGATACAGAAATGGCAAATGGCTTAGACAGAGCTACTGGAGATTATAATGATTTTTGGGCGGGACGTGATTATTTAAATCAGATGAAACCTATGAAAGCAGCCTTATTAATGTCGCATGGTTTTAATGACTGGAATGTAATGCCAGAGCATAGTTATCGTATTTATAAACGAGCGAAAGAAATGGGAATTCCTTCTCAAATTTTTTATCATCAAAATGGACATGGCGGACCACCACCAATGAAAATGATGAACCGTTGGTTTACACGTTATTTACACGGAATACAAAATAATGTAGAAAACGACGCAAAAGCGTGGATTGTGAGAGAAAATGACAAGAGAACTGAACCAACTCCGTATAAAGCATATCCAAATCCAGCTGCGAAACCTGTTACTTTACATTTGAATGCTGGTGCACCAGAAGTTGGAAGTTTATCAACAACAAAATCAAATTCTAAAACAAAAGAAACTTTAGTAGATAATTACTCGTTTTCTGGAGAAATCTTAGCACAAGCAGAAAACACAAATCATAGATTACTTTTTGTAACGCCTACGCTTAAAGAAGATCTTCATATTTCTGGGTTAGTATCTATCACCGTAAAAATTGCAAGTAACAAACCTGCTGCAAATTTATCTATTTGGCTGGTTTCATTACCATGGAACAAAGAAAGAAGAGCAAAAATTACAGACAACATTATTACGCGTGGCTGGGCAGATTTACAGAATTACAAATCATTACGCAAAAGCAAACCTCTTAAACCTGGTAAGTTTTACGAAATGACTTTTGATTTACAGCCAGATGATCAAATCATTAAAAAGGGACAACAAATTGGGTTGATGATTTTTTCTAGTGATAACAACTATACTTTACTGCCAAAACCAGGCACTGAGTTAACGGTTGACTTAAACGGAACTTCAATTACTATTCCGGTTGTTGGTGGAAACACTGCATTTGAAAACGCAACTAAAAAATAAAACTATGAAATTCACCTGTTCTGTAACCATAAACGTTTCTAAAGAGAAAGTGACAGCATATTTTGTCAATCCAGAGTATTTAAAAGAATACCAAGATGGTTTCCTTAGAAAGGAATTAATTTCTGGCGAACAAGGACAGGTGAATTCTATTTCAAGAATGTATTATAAACAAGGTAAAGGTGAAATGGAATTGACAGAAACCATACAGGCAAACAACCTTCCTGATGAATTTTTGGCACAATACCATCATAAGTTTACAGACAACACAATGAAAAGTACTTTTACCAGCTTAAGTGATAATCAAACTCGGTTTGATGCAGAAATTAATTATACAGCATTTAGAGGTTTTATTGTAAATATTATGGTCTTTATAGCACCTAACTTCTTTAAAAAGCAAGTTCAAAAATGGTTAAACAACTTTAAGGTTTTTGTAGAAAAACTAGCGTAACAAATACTATTATGAGCAAAAACACAACCCAAAAGCAACTATGGAAATCTGGAGATTGGAGAAACACACCAAATGATAAGATTCCATATAATGGAATAGAAATATCTTGCTTATCTACTTATAATGATAATGAAAAGCTGTTATCTTTAGAAGTTTGTTTTTCTGATTATACATTTAGTTTAGAAGGAGTGAGTTCTACAATATCAAACTTACCAACAGATGATAAATGGACAGAAATTCCAAAACCTCTATTACCATTACCTAATGAAAAGAAGGTAAATCCTAATTTTTCAATTAAGGGTAATGTAAAGATTCAAAAAGTTACTGACGGTTCATATTTAAGAATACACCTCTCTTATGGTCCTAATGATTATAGAAGAGAAGAACTAGGGTTTATATTTAAGGTTTAATAAAATACACATTGAGTTAATCCAGCTTAATAAAGCATCCTTTTTTCAACTATCTTTGTCGCTTAAGCAAGAAACCTTTGAAAGACCTTTTATTAATAACTCCACCGTTTACTCAATTAAACACACCGTATCCTGCAACTGCATATCTCAAAGGATTTTTAAATACCAAAGAGATTTCGTCTTTTCAAATGGATTTAGGAATCGAGGTGATTTTGGAGTTATTTACTAAAGAAACTTTTAAAAATCTGTTTGATATTGCTTTCGAAAATGATACGATCGTATCAGGAAATTGTCAACGAATTTATACGTTAAGAGAAGATTATTTACAGCCACTAAACGAGGTGATTCTTTTTTTACAAGGAAAAAATCAAACATTAGCAAGGCAAATCTGCACAGATAACTTTCTCCCTCAAGCTTCTCGTTTTGAGCAGTTAGACGATATGGATTGGGCATTTGGTTCTATGGGAATGCAAGACAAGGCAAAACATTTAGCTACGCTATATTTAGAAGATTTATCCGATTTTATTATAGAATGTATTGATGAAAATTTTGGTTTTAGTAGATATGCAGAACGCTTAGGACAAAGTGCAAACTCTTTTAACGAGCTCTATGCACACCTTCAATTAGATATTACATTTATTGATGCAATAACGCTTTCAATCTTAGAAAAACACATCAACCAAACACAGCCAAAAATGGTGTGCATTTCTGTTCCTTTTCCTGGGAATTTATACAGTGCTTTTCGTTGTGCTCAATATCTAAAAGAAAACTACCCAAGTATTAAAGTATCCATGGGTGGCGGATTTCCAAATACCGAATTGCGCTCTTTAAAAGATGTACGAGTATTTGAGTTTTTCGATTTTATCACCTTAGATGATGGTGAATTACCAATAGAGTTGTTACACAAATACATCACTTCTGACAAAGAAGAATTTGACTTTAAAAGAACTTTTTTGTTTCAGAATAATACAGTAGTTTACAATAACAACTCAACCGAAAAAGACTACAAACAAAGCGAGGTTGGTACACCAGATTATTCTGATCTATTACTAAACAATTATATTTCTGTGATAGAAATTGCTAATCCGATGCACAGTTTATGGAGCGATGGAAGGTGGAATAAGCTCACGATGGCACATGGTTGTTATTGGGGGAAATGTACTTTCTGTGATATCTCTTTAGATTATATTAAGATTTACGAGCCAATTGCTGCCAAAACATTGGTAGATAGAATGGAAGAACTGATTGCTCAAACTGGTGAGAATGGATTCCATTTTGTAGATGAAGCTGCTCCACCTGCTTTAATGAAAGCCTTGGCATTAGAAATCATAAAACGTAAGCTGACGGTAACTTGGTGGACAAACATTCGGTTTGAGAAAAATTTTACTAGAGATTTATGTTCGCTCTTAAAAGCATCTGGTTGTATTGCTGTTTCTGGCGGATTGGAAGTTGCTTCTGATCGTTTGTTAAAGCTAATAGACAAAGGTGTAACTGTTGAACAGGTTGCACAGGTAACTCGCAACTTTACAGAAGCCAACATTATGGCACATTCGTATTTAATGTATGGCTATCCAACACAAACAATTCAAGAAACGATTGATAGTTTAGAAATGGTTCGTCAATTATTTGAATTGGGAATTTTACAATCTGGATTTTGGCATCAATTTGCGATGACGGCTCACAGTCCTGTTGGAATGAATCCAGAGGAATATGGAATCAAACCCAATTATCAAGATATTACATTTGCCAATAATGATGTAGAATTTGTTGATTCTACAGGTATTGATCATACCCAATTTAGCTTCGGATTAAAGAAATCGCTCTTTAACTTTATGCACGGAATTGGTTTTGATTCCCCGATTCAAGATTGGTTTGATTTTAAGGTTCCAGACACAACCATAGATCCAGATTATATCAGCGATAGTTTGGCTACAGAAACTATTTTCAATACTAAATCTACTGCTAAAATAGTGTGGTTAGGGAATACTCCACTGGTTTCTGAATTTACAAAAACCAAGAGAGGTCAAACGAGGCATTTGTTGCAATTGGCTTTTCACACAAAAACAGATTGTATAGAATTGGTATTAGAAAAAGAAACTGGAGAATGGTTCTTAGACATCTTAGAAACCTTAACCCCAACTTCACAAAAGCAAACTTCATTTAAACAATTAAAAACCGATTTCGAAACTCATTTTGATGATTTTGAACTCTTCTGGTATTCGAAACCTGTTCAGAACATCAAAGAATTAGGTTTATTGGTATTATAAATTTTCACAAGTCTAGTATTAGACTTCAATTACCAAGTACAAATACCTGATTTCAGCTAGACTTACATAAATAAACACCGCATCTTAAGGTTATAAAATGTTGATTTTTTATTTTTATTCAAAAATAAATTCCTCTTTTATGAACTTAACAGAAACTAGCTATAAAGATCGTGTAAAACTTCCTTTATCATTTGATGTAGAAAAGATGTTAGCAGAATTTGAAGCATTAAAATTAGATGACTTTGAATACTATAATGTAATTCCGTTACAATCTCCCGCTCATTTAGTTGATACTTCGATTCCATTTCCTCCACCAGCAGAAGACTATGCAGATGGCTCTTGGTGTGATTGGTTAGGTACAAAAGAGTTAGAAAACTCACTATATATAAAAAGCATTGTAGCCCAGTTTCACGAACAAACTAAAGTTACACTGGTTCGTTTGTTACGTTTAGCACCAAACTCAGTTGTTAAAGAACATAGAGATGTCACATTAGGTTTGGAAGTAGAAAAATCTGTAATCAGGTTAACGATTCCTATTTTAAATAAAGAACAAATTGAATTTTATTTGAATGATACTATTGTTGATATGAAACCAGGAGAATGTTGGTATATGCGTTTAACAGACCCGCATAGCGTCATCAATAATGGAAATACTGAACGTGTAAACTTAACGATAGATATGATACCGAATGATTGGCTTCGAACTTTAATTGCAGAAAACCAATAAAAAAATATTCCTTTTTTCGATTTTAGTCTTTAGTCTTTAGTCTTTAGTCTTTAGTCAAAACCTAACAACTCTTAAAAACTAGTCCAGAATTTACTTCTCCTAATTTTGCTTCAATTTCTTTGGCTGTTTTCGTGATTGATAAACCTCCCAAAGCTGTACAACGTAAATCAGTATCAATAGCTTTCCCTACTTTATCCATGGTATCAATCACTTCGTCTAGCGGAATTAAATGATCATAATTTGCCAATGCCATATTTGCACAAGAAAGTGCATTGGTAGCTGCCAACACATTTTTACCTAAACATGGTGCTTCTACTCTATTGGCTATTGGATCGCAAATCATTCCTAATGAGTTTTGTAAGGCAATAGAAGCAGCAGATAAAGATTGCTGTAAGCTTCCGCCTGCCATAAATACCAACGCTGCCGCTGCCATTCCTGCTCCAGAACCACATTCTGCTTGACAACCGCCAACTTCTGCAGCAAAAGTTGCATGTGCAGCAATAAAAACGCCAATCATAGAAGCCGCTAACATTGCTTTTATAGTTTCTTCTCTTTTTAATTTTAAGACAGAAGCAGCTCCAATAATAGCGCCAGGCAATGCACCGCAAGAACCTGCTGTTGGTGCTGCGACAATAATTCCCATAGAACTTTTTACTTCCATCATAGAGGAGACAAACATAATGATGGTATTCATCATATCACCTTTCAATAAATTATTTGCTTCTAGCTTTTCTTTAAATACAACAGATTGTGCTCCTAAAATCCGATCTTTAAATTGGGTTCCTTTCAATCCGCTTTGAATTGAACTTTCCATAACATCTACAATCTCACCCATTTTAAAAAAAACGGCATCATGAGAAATATTTCCTCTGGCACTTTCGTAATGCACAGCCAGTTCCCACAATTCTAAATACTTATCAGAATTATAGGCTAACATTTTTTCACATGTATTAAACGGAACTTTCAATTCGTTTCTAGACAATACCGGCAATACTGGCGAAATATATTTTACCGCTTGTACTTCTTTTAGCTCAGTAAGCATTTGTTGTATATCATCACTTGGAAAAGCATTTGATTTGATTTGAAAAAATTTAATATCTCCATCTAAAAACTTCACAGATTCATTTGGGATAAATTTTTCAATAAATTTGGAGACACTTCCTTGCTCCGAACAGTAAATGAGGGTTTCAAAATAATCGCCTTCCATGCTTACTTCATTTCCATCAACCTTAATCACATCAATCATTCCTCCACCAACAGAAATTGCGGTTAGCTCGTGTTTTTCTTTAGTATTTGTTAGTGTTAATTTATAGGTGTTTGGATGTGTCGCTTGTATATCAAGTATCTCAATATCTACATTAATCCGTGCTGCTTTTATTTCATCAACAGCAGTAACTAATCTTTCATCATAAGCTTCCCAACCTAAGAAACCACCAAATAACCCCATATCAGAACCTTGACTTTCATGGGTTGTTGCTAACGAACCTTTTGGATCAAATTCTATTAAAACATTGGTCAATTCAGCATCCATTAAATCTCTACAAATTCTTCCAATTCGTAAAGATGCGGCACAATGCGAACTAGATGGCCCTCGCATTACAGGGCCAATAACATCATTAAAAATACTTGGACAATTTGCCATAATCAAAAGAATTTGAGATACTTACTTCACAAATATAGACATTTTCAACAGGATTAAATAGCATCAATAATTGGATAATATGTACAATCATAAATGAGTAAATTGCATACTTAACTAATTACTTACTCATGAAAAAAATAATTCTGTTAGGCTTCTCCTTACTATTTTCATTTGTTACTTGGTCGCAAGAAACACTTACATTAGAAGATATTTATAAAAACGGAACCTATCGTTCTAAAGGTTATGGACCCGTTCGGTGGATGAAAGACAACAAAGGCTATTCTACCGTAGAAAGAAATACTACTGTTGGAGGCAGAGATATCATCAAATATGAAGCAAAATCTGGCTCTAGAAAAGTATTGGTCTCTGCAAAACAACTTATACCAAAAGGGCAATCTAAACCTTTGTCAATTTCTAATTACCAATGGTCATCAGACAATTCTAAATTACTGATTTTCACAAATACTCGTAAAGTTTGGCGTTATCACACCCGTGGAGATTACTGGGTGTTGGATATGAAAACAGGGAAACTAACACAACTAGGAAAACCTATTGAGCGCACCACTATGATGTTTGCGAAATTTTCTCCGGATGCAACTCGTGTTGGTTTTGTGAGTAAGAATAATATTTATGTAGAAAATATTGCTTCTGGCAAGAGTACACAAATCACTTTTGATGGTAGCACTGCTATTATTAACGGAACCTTTGATTGGGTTTATGAAGAAGAATTATCCTGTAGAGATGGTTTTAGATGGAGTCCAGATGGAACACAAATTGCGTATTGGCAATCAGATACTGAAGGTGTCGGTACATTTTATATGATTAACAATACAGATTCTATTTACTCAAAACCAATTCCATTACCATATCCAAAAGTTGGAACTACAAATTCTGCTGTGAAGGTTGGAGTTGTTAGTGCAAAAGGAGGAACTACAAAATGGTTCGATATTCCTGGTGATCCGCGAAATAATTATTTAGCTAGAATGGATTTTATTCCGAATTCTAATGAAGTAATGATTCAACAATTGAACAGAAAGCAGAACACAAATACGGTTAGAGTTGGAAACACAAAAACCATGTCTTTACACACTATTTTAGTTGACAAAGATGATGCTTGGCTAGATATTCACGACAATATTATGTGGCTTGAAAATGAAAAATATTTTACATGGACTAGTGAAAAAGATGGGTATTTGCATTTGTATAAAGTTTCTAGAGATGGAAAGAAAATGACAACAATTACAACTGGAAATATTGATGTTGTAAGAATCAATTGTATTGACCCAAAAAGCGGTTATGTATATTATACAGCTTCACCTGAAAATTACACCCAACGTTATTTATATAGAAGCAAAATTAATGGAAAATCGAAACCAGAACGAGTAAGTCCAGCGAATCAATCTGGACAGCATTCGTATCAAATTTCTGCCAATGCAAAATTTGCTATTCATGGATTTCAAAATGCAAGCACACCAAACACCATTTCTTTAATCAACTTACAAAAACACAAAACCATTCGTGTTTTAGAAGCAAATACAGAAATAAAACAGAAAGTTGCTAAGTTAAATTTAACTCCAAAAGAATTTTTAAAAGTTGATATTGGTGATGCTGTTTTTGATGCATGGATGATTAAACCCAAAGATTTTAATCCGAATAAAAAATACCCGATTGTATTTTATGTATATGGTGAACCAGCAGGATCTACAGTTCAAGACAATTGGGGCGGCGGAGATTTATGGCATCAATATTTAGCACAACAAGGATATGTGGTAATGAGTATTGACAATAGAGGAACCAGAACTCCAAGAGGAAGAGATTGGCGTAAATCTGTATATGGTCAAATTGGAATTTTAGCTGCACATGATCAAGCTGCTGCTGCTAAAAAAATATTCAAAACCTACTCATTTATTGACACAAACAACGTTGGAATTTGGGGTTGGAGTGGCGGAGGTCAAATGACAATGAATTGCTTATTTAGATATCCAGATGTGTATACTGCTGGTTTAGCAGTTGCTTTTGTAGCAGACCAACGTTTGTATGATAATATTTATCAAGAACGCTATATGGGTTTATTAGAAGAAAACAAAGCCAATTATATTGCTGGGTCTCCTATTTCACATGCAAAAAAACTAGAAGGAGATTTAATGATCATTCATGGAACTGGAGATGACAATGTGCATTATCAAAGTTTTGAGAGAATGGCAAACGAGCTGATCAAACACAATAAGATGTTTGACATGATGGCTTATCCAAATAGAGACCACGGAATTAGAGGCGGAAACACTTCGTATCACTTACGACAAACGATGATAAAATATTGGAAAAAGGTTTTTTCTAAAAAGAAAGATTTTGTTAAAGTTAAACAATAGATAAACAAAAAAAGCACTACAACTAGTAGTGCTTTTTTATGTCCTTAATTAACTCGCCAAGGTGGGTTTTTACGATTGTCACCTCCAAAAAATAAAATTATTTTATTTCCATCTGGGTCTAATACATGTGCTTCTCTCCACAACCATCTTTGATCAACGGGTAATTGTGTAAAAGAAACTCCTTTTGCTTGTAATTGTTTTACTAACTCATCTAGTTTGTCATCTTCAAAATAAATTGTAATTCCGTCACCACTAGGTAATTCATCAACTAAATGAACAGAAAATGTTGCATCGCCGTCTGGTAATTCGAACCGAACATATCTAGGCAACGCATCTACAATAAGCTGCATCCCTAGTTTTTTATAAAATACCACTGATTTTTCTACATCTAAAGACGGAATTGTAAGCTGATTTAATCTCATGTTGTTTGTTTTTCTTTTTTAACCATAAATTTTAAAATCAATAAAAATATAATACATAAAATGGCTACTCCAAATACTATATTCCAAGTAGATTCAAATCCTAAAGAATCTACCAATTGCATTCCCGAATTATGACTGAAAATATGTGCAAATGAAAATGCAATACTATACAACGCCATATATTCTCCTTGGTTTCCTTTTTTGGCTCTATCCATTGCAAAGGCGTTTGAAAAAGGAAATGCAATCATTTCTCCAATAGTCATTAACATCATCGCAACCACTAATACACCTACCCAAGAAGTTAAATTTAATACGATAAAACTTAGTGCTGTTAAGATCGCTCCAAACAACATCAATCCTGATTTTGTATACTTGCCATCTTCTAACCATTTTACCAATGGCATTTCAAGTAAAAAAATAACCAATCCATTTAATCCTAATAGCAATCCAATCTCCAATTCAGACAAATAATGCACCTCCTTATAGTATAATGGCATCGTAGAAAAGTATTGTAAAAATACCGCTCCAAATAACATCATCCCAATTAAAAACACCCAAAAAGCTTTATCAGAATATGCAGAAACAGGATTCTCAACTTTTATTTCATCCAATACTTTGGCTTTCTTAGGATGCAAAATTTGCAACAATAGAAACCCCGCAAACAGACAAGTAATTCCATCAACCCAAAATAAACCTCCATATCCTATCGAAGTAATAATCAATCCACCAACAGCTGGTCCAGCAGAGAAACCTAAGTTAATTGCCAAACGGATTAGCGTAACCGAACGTGTTTTGTTTTCTGGTTTACTATATGAACTTAATGCAACAAACATTGCTGGTCTAAACATATCTGCTATTAACATCAGAAAGAAAATTCCAGAACAAAAGCCTACAAAAGTAGTTACATACTGCATCAGTATAAAAGCTATTCCAGTTCCAAGTAAACTTAAAAACATCACTTTATAATACCCAAATTTATCTGTCAACTTTCCTCCTAACCAAGAACCGACAACAGACCCTAATCCGAAGAAAGACATTATCCAACCGACATCTGACAGTTGAAGATTTAAGCTTTCGGTTAAATAAAGAGATAAAAACGGAATTACCATAGTTCCAGCTCGGTTAATTAATGTGATTAATGCTAACCACCAAACTTCTTTAGAGAGCCCTTTAAAGGTGTCGAGGTAATTAAAATATAGTTTTTTCATGCCTGTGAAATTTTGGTTGTTGATGTTGAATTGAAAACTTTGTAAAAATAAAAAGTCCGACTGTGAAGTCGGACTTTTTATGATTGTTTGATTTTATATTGATATTATCAAAACATATAGCAGACTCGACTCGTACGTGTAGAACACGACTGAATGGTTTTATATGTAATGACATTTTTCATTTTCTCTTTTTTAAGATGGTTCAAAACTACATAAATTATTTGTAAAGTTGTATTTTTATTTTTTTAAATATTTTAATCATGAAAAACGCACTTACTCTATTATTTTTCTTATTTGCATTTAATATCACAGCTCAAGATTCGCATACTAAAGAAATTATGGATTATAGATATGAGCAGAACTTAAATTTTCATGACAGAAATAAATCTCCATTAACTAAAGAAGATCAAAAAACATTTACAGCATTAGATTTTTATAAAATTGATAAAAAATATAAAGTAGTAGCCACTTTAGTCAAAGAGAAAAACCCTGTAATTTTCGGAATGCAAACTACAACTGACAGGAAACCTTTATACATAAAATATGGAGTTATCACTTTTACCATTGATGGAAAACAACAGCAATTAAATATTTATCAGAACAAAGACTTTGGTAGAGACCCACAATATAAAGATTATTTATTCTTACCGTTTACAGACAAAACTAGTGGATCTACTTCTTATGGTGGTGGACGTTATGTTGATGTATCAACTACTAATGAAAATGCTAACGGAACTGAGATTACAATTGATTTTAATAAAGTTTATAATCCGTATTGCGCATATAGCGGCCGTTATTCTTGCCCAATTACACCTAAAGAAAATCATATTACAGTACCAATAAAAGCTGGCGTAAAAGCGTACAAAAAACACTAGTTTTTTTCAAGAATTAATCGAAATCTCTTCTAGTAAATCTAATTCGATTACTTTGTCTAATGCAAGATATAATCCTTCTACAACTTCATGCCAAACTGCATTTGCTTTTCCATTTGCAATAGTAATTACGGCATAATTATCTTCACTTTTATACTGTACAACTTCGTTTATAATTTATTCTCAATACAGTTTTTTAGCAGATTTCTCAATCTCGTCTCTTTCAAAATGACACTTGTGTTATTTAATAATATACATTCCAGCAAAAACGGCTAAAAATCCAACTACAAAACTTGCAATAGTGTATAACGCGAAACTCATAAAATCTCCTGATTTTAAAAACACATGGTTTTCATAAGCAAAAGCTGAAAAGGTTGTAAATCCGCCACAAAAACCGGTAGCAAGAATCAATGTATGGTTTTCAGTAAGTGCTTCATTTTTGGCTGCCAAACCAAGGATAATTCCAATTAACAAACTCCCTAAAATATTTGCCATAAAAGTTCCGTAAGGAATTCCAGTTTCCGAGTTGTTTAAGTATTTCCCAATCACATACCGTAGGACACTTCCAAATCCGCCACCAATAAAAACTAGGAGTAATTGCTTCATATTACAGTTTTATTTGATCAATATCAGACCAATTCCATTTTCCTGTAATGGTCCCTTTGTTAAGCATCATCAAGCCTGGGTTTGCTCTTACCATTGTTTTTAGAGTAGTTCCATCGCAAAATAAGAAATCAAAAGGCAACTCGTATTTTTCTTTTGCTAGAATTAATTCGTCTGTAAAAGAAGCTGAGGCTCCATATACAGAATACCCTTCTTTAATTGCTTTTTCTGTAATTTCTTTGATTGATTTGAATCCATTACTATCTGCTTTTTGCAAATCATATACAATTACCAATAACACTTTTTCTTTAGCTAAAATTTCTGGAGCTAAATCGCTTTGTGCATCTTCTAAATAGAAATCGTGAATTTTAGGAATTTCGCCATCGTCTTTATATTTCATTCCTTCTGGAATGTTATTTCCAATTGCATAGGCTCTAAAGTCTATAATTGGCAAATGTACCAATACGTGATAGGTAATATACAGCGATGCAAAAAATGAGATATAGGTAATGATTTTAGGGAGTTTACCTGACGCTATTGGCTTAATCTCTTTAATTCTAAATAACAATATCAGAATTAGAACTGCAAGAATTACATCTTTATAAAATGATTGCCAAGGCGTTAATTTGATTGCATCTCCAAAACAACCACAATCTGTTACTTTGTTATAATACGCAGAATACCATGTTAAAAATGTGAAGATGGTTATCATTCCTAATAAACTAAAAACGGTAGCTTTTGCTTTCCATCCTACCAAAATTGCGACACCTAATACAATTTCCGCAATAATTAGTATAATTGAAAATGCCAATGCATACGGAACTAAAAACTCCATATTTAACACACTTTCGCTAAAGTATTCTTCGAATTTAAATTGAGAACCAATTGGATCCACCAATTTTACAAAGCCAGAAAATATAAATAATGCTCCGACTAAGATTCTTGAGATGTATACTAGTAATTTCATAACATTTATTTTTTAACCCATATGAATCATTGCAAAAACTGCATAATTAATCATGTCTTGATAATTAGCATCAATCCCTTCAGAGACTAATGTTTTTCCTTTATTATCTTCAATTTGTTTTACTCGTAACAATTTTTGTAAAATCAAATCTGTTAAGGAAGAAATACGCATATCACGCCAAGCTTCACCATAATCGTGGTTTTTGTTTTCCATCAA
>Ga0209396_1001509_pt1 | contig 25800 bp, 33 predicted proteins | sample GOMGulsemesocosm_6_FD_184638 | JGI IMG/M metagenome (GOLD analysis project Ga0209396, IMG submission 184638) | Methane-oxidizing microbial communities from mesocosms in the Gulf of Mexico - GOM8C Gulf of Mexico (SPAdes) (version 2) | ecosystem: Environmental > Aquatic > Marine > Cold seeps... | reverse complement strand
TCTAATCTAGGGAGTTGGGCTTTATTCTATGTTATTGCTTTCATCAGTTTTACATATCTAACGTATAGGCATAATTTTGTTTCATTGTTCTGCCATCTTGCATTAATCCTATTGTTGTTATTCAGTGGCAGCATCCCATATTTATATATAGTATTGTTTTTAATCTTTTTAATGCCTTATCTAACTATCTATTGAGAAGCAAAACATAACAAGCAAATTAACAAGGACTAAAACAGCGGGCTGTTCGCTCCGCTCCATTTTAGCCCACTACTTTTAGCCTATTATTTGGGCGTTATATGCCTAGGAAACTATGTACAACATTCAACATATTATCAACGATATAGCAGAGTTGGCATATAAACGAAAGCTGCAACTTTATGATAGGAGCGGTGAAAAGAAGTCTTACTCACAAGAAGAGTTAATTGCACAAACAGAGTTAGAAGTTGAACTTTACGATGCAATGGATAGCTTAACTCCTCAAGAATTCGATAACGTTTTTAGAGTTGCTATATCCGGAGGGTTAGTGAATGATGGCCAGCTATCGCTATCCGAAAAAATAGATTTTTTGTACCTTAATGTAGAACTCGGTAAATTCTTAATAAATGGTTTAAAAACAGTATCTAGCGGCATATAACAAGCCACTCAAGCAGGACTTTTAACAGTTGGTTAGGTTCCGCTTCTCTACACATTATAACCAACAATTAAAAGCCTCTTAGTGGGGCGTTAGGCTACACAAATGGTAAAAGCTCTATATTTTCTGATTTTCGTTTCTTTTTGTTCTACTGCGAATCTTACAGATAATTTAAAAGAACAGCCTGATTTTAGTCGCCTGACTGTTAAAGAATTATTAGATTCTAAAAATAGAACAGTCGAAGACCACTTAAGAGAGCTTGAGCCACCAATAGAACTATTTCAATATCAACTTAAAGCTATAAATTATTCAGATGGAATTAATTATGGCGAAGCTGAAATGATTACAGGAATCTTCAATTACTCTAAAGCAGCAGAAGGATGCGGTTCTACAGGAGCAATTGTAGATTATGGTGTATATTGGAAAGTTTCTACATATGTAGGTTTTTCTGCGTCCAATGGTAAGCCTCTTTTTATTCATAAAAAGAAAGGTTATATCTCACATAATGGAGATGTTTTGTATTCTCATGCTAGTAAAATGGATTTTCATGTTCGAGTAAGTGCAGCTAAAAAACCAGAAGGTTCAAAGTAGCCTAACAAGCCACTCAAGCAGGACAAATAACAGTTGGCTTTGTTCGCTTCGCTCTCTATTATAGCCAACTATCATTTGCCTCTTAATGAGGCGTTATATGAACTGAGGCACTATTGGCATTTGAAAAATATCTTTTTATTCTAGGCTCTATCGGGTTACTGATCCTTGCAAGTATGCATTTATTGGTTGAGAGTGCTATTGATTATGAAATAATAATTTTAGGTTTAAGTTTCTTTAGTCCTTTTGTTTTCTCTTTAGGAGCCTGTATAAAAAAAGATGTTTATTTGGGTCATAACTCCCCTTGGTCAATTTTTTTAATTGTGAGCAGTATGTTTTTGACCGCCCCTTTATTGTCATTACTTTATCCCAATCAAGAGTTTCTTAGTCTCAAATTCTTAGCTTTTTTAGCACCGTTTATGGTGGTAGGTTGGTATTATTTATTTTCTAACAAGCCGAATAGTATGCTTTTACATTTTAAAATCAGGCCTGTCATTTTATATTCTTTAGTATTTACTATTTGTATCTTACTTTTCATTGGGTTAGGTGTTAAATTCATATAACAAGCCATTCAAGCAGGACTTTTAACAGTTGGTTAGGTTCAGCTTCGCTTCACATTATAACCAACATTAAAAGCCCCTTAGCAGGGCGTTATGGTGCTTTATATAACCACCTAATAAGGAAGTTTTATGTTCTACCCAATACCTCGCTTTAATTTATTGTCAGTCCTACTAACAACTGTAATATTTTCCTCGGTTGCTCAATCAAAAGGCATTGAATTAAACAAGGAGCAACGTAAAGAAGTTGTAGAGGGGGTTTCTAAGATCATTATAGAAAATTACGTTTTCCCTAAGGTTGCACAGAAAAATGCTAACTTCATACAAGAGCAATTTAAGTCTGGAAAATATAATGAAATCATTGATGCGGGTAAATTTGCAGAACAATTAACTATTGATTTGCAAAAAATAAACCATGATAAACATATGGAAGTTAGAGTTAAAAAAACTCAAAAATCAAAACCAGATCAAAAGCAATCAAGTAACCCGTATTTAGAGTATTTAAAACAAGAGCAAAAAGAGAACTACGGTTTTAAAAAAATTGAAATACTAGAAGGTAATATCGGGTATATCGATTTTCGTTATTTTAGTGGCTTTGATTCAGCAAAGGAAACAGTGGATGGTGTATTAAAGGTTATTAAGAACACTGATGCCGTTATTTTTGATCTTAGAAAAAATGATGGCGGCTCTCCTGAAATGGTGCAATATATTTGTAGTTACTTCTTTGGTGAGAAAACTCATTTAAACAGTTTATATTGGAGAAAAGGTAATAGGACTCAAGAGTTTTGGACACTTGATGAACTACCTTCCAAACGTATGCCTGATGTACCTTTGTTTGTACTTACGAGTAAATATACTTTTTCTGGAGCTGAAGAATTCGCTTATAATTTTAAGACTCGAAAAAGAGCAACAATTGTAGGCGAAAGCACCGGTGGCGGCGCAAATCCAGGTGGACCGATAGAAATAAATGAATTATTTAGTATTAATGTTCCTACAGGTCGCGCAATTAACCCTATCACTCTAACCAACTGGGAAGGAGCTGGGGTTATTCCAGATGTTAAAACTATAGCGAGTAATGCTCTTAATAAGGCTCATTTCTTAGCCAAGAGTTCCGCAGAAAAATATCGTAAATATAAATAAGAAACAATTGGGCGGCTTGGCTGAAACTAGCGCCATAACAAGTTGCTCAAACGGATGCTAAACAATTGGCTAGCGTTCGTTCCTCACTAATTTTAGCCAACTATTTATCGCCGCTTAGCAAGGCGTTATAGTTACAAGGAAAGTATATGCGCATTAGAATTGTATTATTTTTTTTAATTTTATTAAGTGGTTGTGTTAAACATCCAAATATAAAAAATATCGACGTGGTTGCAGTGGAAAAAGCAGCTTTTGAGATTTATATCCAAACGACTGATGTTGTTTTTATACCCGAAGAAGAAATTCCTGAAGCAATTCGAAAGTTAAATCCTGTAGAAGTAAGAGTAGAAGCAACTGGTGTTTATATTACATTAGATCGTTTATTCTCGGAAGAAAGTGGGCTTCTGATTTCAAAACCATTTGGTTCAATGAAATCTATAAGCGGAAATTTTAGAGGGTTTCCAGAAATAAAACGTATTCAAGGTATTACGTTTACTTATGTTAAAGGGTAGGTAACTATAACAAGCCTCTTAGTGGGGCGATATATAACTCTCGTAGTATTGAGTATTCTTCAAGTTTAAAGGAATAATTAAAAATGAAAGGTTATCTGATTTTAGATTTTTCAATTAAGGATTTTGGTCGTTTTAAAGAGTATATTGAAAAAATTCCTGCATTCATTAAAAAACACGGCGGCAAATATATTGTTCAAGGTGTTGAATCTGAAGTAATGGAAGGTGACTGGCAACCTGAACGCGTTGTAGTTTTAGAATTTCCATCAACAGATATTGCAAAAGGGTTTCTTGCGGATCCAGAGGCTCAACCTCTATTTTCACTTCGCTATGATACAACGGATAGTAAGCTAATCTTAGTTGAAGGCTGTTTTTAATTCAGAGAATCAGTTAAATAACAAGCCAATTAAGCAAGACTAAAACAGTTTGCTCGGTTTCGCTTCGCTACACATTTTAGTAAACAATTTTTAGCCCCTCAGTAGGGCGTTATGTGCACAGGATCATTATGAGTAAGTTAGAAGTTTCAATATTATCAATTGTGATTTGTATTGGAGCGTTATATTTTTTTAATAAAAAAAGTGAATTTGAGGTTTCATGTCAATTTGACGGCGGTACTTATATCGCAGAAAATCAATGCGCAAGAGTTACTAAAGCTGAATGCGATGAACATGGAGCTCATTGGGATGTTAGTAATAACTTATGCTTTGATGGAAGCCAAATATTACTAGAAGTTGGTAAATTCAATATGCCGACACCTGATTGGCTTAAATAGTAACTGCACATAACAAGCTGTTAAAGCCGGACAAATAACAGTTGGCTACTTGCTTCTTCGCCATCTTTTATAGCCAACAATTAAAACCTCTGAATGAGGCGTTATGGGTTCAGTCAAGTAAAGTGTTTCCAAATTTAATCAGATATTTTTGTAATAAAAAACCTCATTTGAAGACTATTACTTTGAAGCAGCTATTTTTCGATGAACAGCATTAGTTACAAGGAATATATATGAGTACATCAGAAGGTAATAATGAGAAATTAGAGAGTCCAATCATATTTTGGGCTTCAATAGGTGTATGTATCGGATGTTCGCTAGGAGTCACAATGAAGCTAGATAATATTGCACTTGTTTTATCTGGCTTAGCCGGTCTATTTATTGGTTTGGGCGTTGGTTATGTTACTAAGAAGTCTCAAGATAATAGTGACGAACAAAGCTAGAGTAAAAACACATAACAAGCCACCTTAGACGAGACACGCAACAGCTTGCGCGGTTTCACTCCGATTCACATTTTAGCAAGCTATTACTTAGCCCATTAGTGGGGCGTTATCGATACAAAGTCTAATCCGAAACAGCGTTTAGTACTAGTTATCTAATGTCTCGAATGTAGGCCAAGCGAGCTAGCAACTCGATAACCCAAAGGTCTACTTCAAGCTCATTGCTAGCTGTGAGCTTCCATCTCATAACGCTAACTGATGCAATATTGCCGCTATTCTGAGGGCGTTGCTTTTTGACTAGAAAATGCTTCAAAGCAGCCGTTAAAAATATTACTTAAAATTAGTCTCATTACAGCATTAATGGAATTTGGTTACTATCAGCCAAGTGTTATATGTACCTAATAAGGTACTATCGTCGTCAGAAGGAAATCATTTGAAAGTCATAAGGGCGTTATGTATTTTGACGTTGGATTAACTAAACTGTCCACTTGTTCAATCACAATTAATCGTTATATCAATAGCAAGCGACTTCAATATCAATACAGGATTAAGTATTGTATTGAGGTCGGGAGAAAACCATGTAATTTAATTTTAAATTTAGATTATTATTTTTCTTTTTTCTTTTTTCTTAAACTTCAGTACCATTCGGTTTGTTGTACCGCGAGAAACTTCACTACCGTCATCTTCGGCATTCGCCAAGAAATCAGCTTCTGCTTCCAATACAAAACCTCCTTTTGCTAATTCTGCTATAACTGCATCTTTTGCAATACGGTGAAGCGTATGTCCAACAGATAATGGTGCACCGTCTGCCGCCGCATGATCAACGATTGCAATTGTACCGTCCATTTTTAATGCTTTATGGAACTGTGCCAAGGTGCGTTCCACATTATATTTTGTCCCACCGTCCGCAACATCCCAAAAATCATGAAGTCTTTGTACAAGATAGATGCTGTCATATTTACCTGCTTCTAACTCCATTTCATTAACTTCGGCTACAAGTTCGGTCACATTCTCCATGCGCCCATCGATGGCCAGCCGTTTTACTAATTTATCTTTAAGATATGCTTTATAATCTGCATTATTGTGCGCGTCGACTTTACCTTTGAAACCGACTGCTTTAGATAATATTTCCGCGTAATATCCATCAGCTGATAACATTTCTAAAACAACATCGCCTTCTGATGTACCCACAAATTTCAATAACTCAGCCGGCTTACGTACTGCGTCACGTTTCCTGTCAGTCTCTGGTCTTGCGGGATTATCAATGGCGTGCTGTATTGTGTCGTGCGCAATACTGTTTGTGGCGCTTTCTTTGGCATAACTACTAAAACTAATTAGTAGTGCTACAGTGATCAGATTTTTGATTGTAAAGTTGATGGTCATAAATATCCTCTAGGCTTTAAACAATTATATTCGCTTTTAATTAACTTCTATTTCTAATGTGAGGCCATTTAGTGGCTTTCTCTTTCACTAAAATACATTCTTACTTACACAACACACGTACATAAAAAGTTATGGTAAAAACTACCGTGGAGAGTGGTTTAAAACAACTTAATACTTCTTAAAACTTCTTAAATAGTTCTTAAAGTTGGCTGATTAATCACCATTGTTAGCTAAAGCCTGGCAGACACTCCGGTATCTTCCTATACACTTCAAAGAAGCTTCGCCCAATTGTCACATCAAAAACTGAAGTTGCGAGACTGGCTGCAAAATTCGAGGGGCGGGCAGTCAGGCTGAGCTCTCGACTGGCAGTTAATGGCACTTTGAAGTAATACAACTATTTTTATATGAACGACTACTTTATTGGCGAAGCGGACTATTTGTTAAGATAAATTACGTCGGTTTTGTGCGCTTTGCGGAAGGTAGTGCTTGGCTTTTCTTAAGGTCAACAGCTAGCCAATTGCGGACATTGAGCCTTTGCAAATTCAATATCATATTTAGGGCAATATTGGCCAAGATTGTCTGCTCACTTGTGGGGCTGGTTTAAGCTCATTGATATTGCCCCAAAATATTGACAGTTAATTTAGCACTTTTGGCCCAATTTCGAAGTCAATTGGACTTTTGAAATTAAGATAACGTCTCACTCTGCGCTAAATATCCGTTGCAGCGAAACGTTATACTTTTTCTCTGTCACATTTCAATGCTTGGTCGCAGCATGTATTTACTTGGGGATTGTTTTCGAGTTTGCTAAAAGCGCAAGCCCGCTTAACGTTACCAGGAAAGCTTCGGTCAGCATCCCCGACTGGATGTCGGTATTCGGTACACCATCCATAGCCAACCCTACCAAGCGACCGGTCAAGTAGAAGCCAAAGCAGAAAGTGAGTCCTATAAGGGCCTGAGAACGAAGTTCTTTGCGCCAAAGAGCTAGCCATGCCAGCAGTCCGAACCCCATGTTTAACGCGTGGTTTCCCCGCAACTCATTGAGTAGGGATATGTCTGTAGCGTCCACTGTCATCCCCAACAGAGCCATAGAGGATACAGGAGAGAACACTCGCCAGCTTCCAAATACTGCGAGGATCGTCCCGCCAATACACAATGCAAGTAAAGGTAGAAATCGCATAAGCACATTTGCCATTATAAAGCCTATCCCTCGTTCTGGTTTACTTTTGTTTTCCATTTGTCTTCACCTTTCTCTTATGTAGTTTTGCTAATTTCTTTGTAATAGATGGTCTATCATTATCTAGTTTACAGATAAAATAGCTTTAGTTATGTTATTCACAATTAAAATCAAACTTCCGCAATTAGTTTAAAATTGCTTTTTATCCGAACATTTTTATAAATGCTTTTTCTACTCTAGCATGCGCATTTTTGGGAACAAAAGTACCGTGGGCGCTCAATAGCTGATCAAAGTTAAGGCTCAACAAACTTTCAAATTCAGCTCTTGTCTTACCTCGATCTACAACCGCTAGTTTCATCCACATTTTACTGATAAGCGTTTCTTTGCTAAAACCTATTAGAGGTAATATGCGCTGAGACAACCAATTAGTGTGAGGCATATGTGGGAACTCGGCATAGCTTTGAATTGCGTCACAAGTTAAAAGTATACCTATTGAACGCTCTAGTAATATTACGCCTTCTGGCTCGTTTAAATGATTAAAAGCAAAGAGTTTAGCATTAGAAAAAGGCAGGACTCCACCATCAGACAGTGCATATTTAATGACGGGGGTAGTGTATGTGGTTCCACCCTTAAATGACCAGAAATCAGCATTGTAGCGATCTACATAAAACGGATCATCCATACCGTGCCCTGGGCCAAGGCGAAGCACATGAGCTATCTTTCCAAGCTTTTCCAAAGCCGCAAGACCTGCATCATCCATACGTACAGGATTAATAAGAGTCAACTGCCCATTATCTCGCACAATTGTCATGTTACGAGTAAAACGCACTACGGCATTAGGTTTCACACAGCCATGAACAACATATAAGTTTTCTACAATTTTTTTTGGTAAGTCGTGGGGTAGGACGTCAGGATAATTCATATGCAGCCTCAAAATCTTTTCAAATAATTAAATTGTTTATAGTTTTAAATATTTACAACCTAAGCAGTTTCTTATTCATTTAGTTAAGAAGTGCATTATGGAATAATTATTTCCGGAAATCAACACTTCCGGTAATCATTGCTTCCGGAATTGATAATTGCCACTTATGGTTTTATCAACAAAAGATTTCTGTTATGGTTGCGGCTATGAAAGAAGACAAATATAAACGTCCAATTAAAATCAGAGGACGAAAACGTGATGAAAGCCGTACTGACTCGATCCTTCAAGCAGCCATAGGTTTGTTACTTGAGGTAGGTTTTGACAAATTTAGAATACAAGATGTAGCTGATCGGGCTGGCTCAGGCACTGGCGCTATATATCGACGCTGGCCGAAAAAGGAAACGCTAATTGCTGAGGCTATTAGGATTATGCCGACTGCTAGTGTTGAGTTTACTGATGATCCTGCCGCTGACTTAAAAGCGCTTATTAAGGGTAAGTGTAACTCTGCATTTGAAAAACCTGATCTTGTCCCCGGGCTTATATCAGCAATGCGAGCAGATAAAGGCATAGAGGAGGCTGTGAAGGCTGGCTATAGTTTAGAGCACTTTAGAAATGCTATTGCACGTATCGTAGGAGATGATCATCCACAGCTTGATTTATTGGTAGATCTTACACCAGCAATTACTTTACACAGGGCGTCATTTACACCAGAAGAAATAGAACCAGAAATTATGACTGATAAAATTCTTTCGCTGATAATGTCCTTCGCTAAGTAACATTCATCCTGCCCGCATTGCTGCATAGCTGTCGCTTTGATTTAAATTCTATATGACTGCTTTGATGGCTTAGTTCACACTCAGGCTGAACGACTTACTGGCAAAAAACCATCATCAAAAGTCCCATATACTCATCTGTGGGGAACGTCCGCTATCGTATCAAAGTGATCATTAGGCGGGATGTTTTTGACTCTTAAATTTAGACTGCTTTAGTGGCAATAGTAACGGTTAGCACTATCTCATTAGCGTCTTAGATTTAATACTCTACTTTATGTAGACCTTAGATGATTCTTATGTCCATTTTTATGGGGCAAGATCACTTAGCCAATAGCTGACGTTAGGTTTTGTGCATCCTTGACATATTTAGAAGAATATTAGCCAAGATTTTTATTCGGCTGTGAGACGGGTTTAAGCTCAAAGTTGCCTGTGATGTTTCATCTCAGAATGCTAACTTATCAACGTCAAATAAGTGGTCTACACCGCCTTATTAGGCTTTTATGTCTCAATACTTTTTTACAAACCTGATTATCCTCAACTTGCTTTACTACAGACTCTTTGTAATCAGAGCCATGAAAATTGCTACAACCTGAGAGGAAAATACAGATTAGCACTGGTATATTTTTTATTATCTATTCCTAAATGATAAGTTTGTGACTTGTAAAGTTGGAGAGCACTTTCTTTTAGTGCCCCCCATTAAATAACACTAAGCGTCTACGAAAATAACTTCGCCGTTAATAAAACCATCTACCGAACGTTCAAAAGCTTTACCTACCAATGTTCCAGGTACCGGCTGAAAACCAGCCATCATTTCACCGTATACATCCCATGCTTCAGCTAATACAGTAGGGTTAACAACATTAATACGGGTATTTCTAGGCATTTCTAAAGAAACTATTTTGACAAAAGTATCAATAGCTCCACTTGTTGTTGCATCTGCAATAGCAAATGGAATTGGTTTAGTATTTAAAATACCACTGACTAAAGTAAATGAGCCACCATCAGCGATGTACTCTTGACCAATTCGAACTAAGTTTATTTGTCCCATCATTTTGCTCATCACCGTTGTCATCCACTGCTCTTCTGTCATTTCAGTAAACGTGGCGTATTCACAAAAACCTACAGTATTAACAACAGCATCGAACTTTCCGACAGCTTCATATAAAGCTCTTATAGATTGTTCATTGGTAATATCAACAATATGGTCAACATTACCAGAGCGTCCTGCTGTAATAACCTTGTGGTTGCCTAAACCTGTTAATGCCGCTTGACCCATTTTTCCTAACGCACCGATTAAAATAACTGTTTTCATTTGATTCTCTCTTTTAACTTCTATCAATTTGGTTAAACTGATTTGATGGGGAGAGTGTAAAGAACTCATCAAACAATTAGAAACAATGAGTTTTTGTTAGTGATACAAGAAAATATGGTTATGTGTTAGTTTGTCGGAGACCGAAGACAAAAGTAATGGTAAATGCATATGAGTAAGTTAGACCGATTAGATCTTAAACAATTAAGGGTATTTCAGGCCCTAATACGAGAACAAAACGCATCAAAAGCGGCCAACCAATTAGGCTTAACCCAACAAGCTGTAAGTGAGCATCTAAAAAAGTTACGTGATGTTTTTGGCGATAGATTATTTCTTAGGAAAACTAATGGCTTTGTACCAACGCCATTTGCTGAAAACTTATCTATAGGTGTAGACAAACTATTAAATGATTTTACCGCACTTTTATCACCGATAAGTTTCAATCCTAAGACAATCACAGGTACTTTTGTTATTGCTGCAACCGATTATGCTCAGCAGGTAGTATTACCATCATTAATATGTCTGCTCAGAAGACAATCCCCTAAGTTGAAGATAATCGTTCGTGATTTTGAGTTAGATAAAGTTAATGAATTAATGGAAAGTGGAAAAGTTAATTTAGCAATCGCATTTCCTGACTATATTCCAGATAACTATCCAACCTTAAAGCTTTTTGAAGAACATCATGTATGTGTTTCCTCACCAAATGCATCTATCGCATATAAAAGCCCGACTCTTGCTGAAATTGCAAGTTACCCAAGCATTATTGCCTCACCTTCACGGCCAAACTTTAAAGGTTCTATTGATGATTGGTTCAAGAAGTTTGGTTTAAAACGAAATGTTGTTGTATCTGCGCCGTGTTTCTCTATCGTGCCAATGTATTTAGAAACGACCGATTCAATAGCTTTTTTGCCCTCTCGAGCGATAACAGGCTTAGAGTTAATAGAAATTAAGCTTGAAGAATCACCTGATAAATTTGATGTTATCGCTGCTTGGCATCCTCGTTATAGTGAAGATGCACTGCAAAAATGGATAATATCACTGTTACAAGTTGAGTCATAAATAATTTAATTTACCAATTCTATGTGCAGATAAGATGGTTATCACGCATGATGAGCTAAAGAAAACGAGGTAGCCAACATCAACTAAGCGAACTTTAAAATCTAGCCAAAGCGATTACATGAATGACTGCAATGGTGGCTTTGTTCACACTCAATCAGAACGATTTACAGGCAAAAAATCATGTTTTTATCATGGGCAACGTCCGCTATCGTATCAAAGTGAACATAAATCAGGGTTCTTTTTACTTGTAAATTTAGACCGCAAAGTGGCATTAGTTAGCCATTTCACTTCACCGCAAGTAGTTCGGTTTTTTCCTTCAAAATCATCAAATGCTAACGACTTTTGGTGCGCATTAGAGACATTAACAAAATAATTTTTGCCATATATTTTCTAATCAATTACTCGAGTCATGCTACTGAGGCGTCTCCATAAAAAGCGTTATATGCAACCAATAAGTGTTTATCGTCGTCAGAAAAAAATCAGTTGAAATTCATAAAGACGTCAGGTGTTTTAAGTTCGACTTGTTTAAACTGATCTATGGTTCAATCACATTTAAGCGTTATATCAATAGAAACCGACTTCAATATGGAAGTTAAATAATTCGTGATTTCAAAATAAGGAATAAATTATGAAGCGTATTAGCACTGCAATTGTTCTACTGTTTTCTGTTCTATTGATGAGCAGCACTAGTTATAGCCAAGATGACATTCCCATCCCAGATGGTCCCTATCTCGGTCAAACGCCACCCGGCTCAACACCTGAGATTTTTGCGCCCGGTATTGTTAATACGGAGGAGTTTATTGAAATTGAGGGTATGTTCGGGGCGGATATGAATACCTTTTATTTCGTCAGGCGTGATGAAAAAGAAGTTTATTCCTTGAATGTTATTGAATATATAAATAACAAATGGCAGAAGTCTGTTGTAAAACAGGGAGTAAGCGAGCCATCCATCTCTCCCGACGGCAAGAACATCTATTTTGCCAATAATTATATTGAGCGAACTAGAGACGGCTGGTCGGAATTAAAAAATCATGGTGCACCTTTCGAAGATATCGACATTATGAGACTTTCGGCGTCTTCCAACGGCACTTATTATTTTGATACCTTTACCCCAAAATTCGATACCCCTATTCGTTATTCACGTTTGATAAACGGTAAATACGAACAGCCGAAGTCACTGGGCCCTCAGTTTGGCATCGGCAGATACAATGCCCACCCTTATATTGCGCCGGATGAAAGCTTTATTATCTTTGATAGCGTTAGAGAATATGGACAGGGAAGATCTGACATCTATATCAGTTATCGCGCGGCTGATGGCTCATGGGGTCCTGCCATTAATATGGGCGATAAGATAAATACCGCTCATTCTGAAAAAAATCCAAGTTTGTCACCCGATGGACAATTTATATTCTTTGATAAGCGGACAAAACGCGGGAACGAAGAGGTAACTATCTACTGGGTGGATGCACAAATTATTGAAACGCTTCGGCCAAAACAACAAACCTTATAACAAGCTACTCCAGCGGAGCAAGACTCGTTAATCCCCATTGCCCGCTGAGTAGAGCATTATCGATACAAAACCTAATCCGACACCTAACTTTGATGAAACGGCTGCTGTCTCGAATGTGGCAGCTAGTGAGCTTAGAAAAATGAATGTTGGTAGTTTTAGCTCCACTAAAAGCAAACGTCAAAAAAGTGCGCTAAGGAGCAGTGAACTGGCTAATGAACCTAAGGTTTGCTTCAAACCCATTGTTGCAATTATTTTTTCCACATTGAGCGGGAAACGGAGTGTCGGCTAAGGTCTATAGCGGATCTTCGAGCCAATAATAAATTATCAGCAGTTAAGAAAAATCAACAGCCAGCAAAATTTCATAGTTTATATGCGCCCTAGTATCAGCGTGATTCTTAACTCAAAAATCTATAATATTTCTATATTGCTAAATAATAGATTTTTAATAGGACATACTTATTTATTGTCATTACTCTTATAAACAATTATATCAATTAAAAAAGTGAATCATTATGAAATATAATAATCGTCGTTCGTTTTTAAAAAAGAGTTTATTGGGCACTATGGGGGCTGCAGTAGCTGGCAATGTATTTGCACAAACAAGCACACCAAGAGACGCTGAAGGCCCTTTTTATCCAATTACTCCGCAAAAGGATAAAGATGCTGATTTGACTAAAGTAGTAGGAAGGGTCGGAACAGCAAAAGGTACTATCATAGAGATACACGGGCAAGTACTTGATACCGATTTGAACCCTGTTGAAGATGCCACCATTGACTTGTGGCAAGCCAACAGCTTTGGAAAATACCATCATCCTCATGACAATAGTGATGCACCAATTGATGAAAATTTTCAGTCTTGGGCTATTATCCAAAGTGGTAAAGGTGGAAAGTTTCGATTTAAAACAATAATGCCGGGCGCCTACCCATATAATGATAAACCGGAAGACCAACGAACACCGCACATTCACATGAAAATAGGAAAACACGGCTACGAACCTGTGCTCACTCAAATGTATTTTCCTGATCAAGAGCAAAACAAAACGGATGGTTTATATCAGCGAAAAACAAAAGAACAACAAGTAATGATGACCGCCCAAAAAACAGAAAAACCAAACAAATTTCTTTACAACATATTATTAGATAAACTCTAAGATCACACCAATACGTGAGTTAAACCTATTTGTTTTTTAATGCGTTTATTATGCATCTATTTACCCAATTTAAAATTTTGTAATTGATGAATGTCGGCTATGGTGGCTAAGCGGACAATTTATTGTGTTTAATTATTTGCTAAATTAGATCGGGTGTGTGGCAGCTAATGACCTTAGGGAAATGAAGGTTGGTAGTTTTCCCTCACCAAAATATAACGTCAAAAAAGTGCGCTAAGTTGACATAAAGAGTTGTAAAACATAATGTCTTGTTAGAACGAATTAGGGAAGTTGAACGACTTATTATTTTAGATCATACAAATATATATTGCGAAGTCACGAGAAAGGATAACTATATGACAAGGATCACTCTTTTAGTCTTTTTAACTATGCTCACATCTGCAGCTGTAGCTGAAGACAAAAAAGCATTATTTTCATCACTCAAAAAATTAACTCAAACGAATCATGCAGAAGCCATTTATCACTTAGGGATGTTTTATAACAATGGTATAGGTACAACAAAATCACCGACTGAAGCGCTCGCTTTATTTAAAAAGTCAGCGGAGTCTGGTTATCCATTAGCTCACTATAAACTAGGATGTTATTACTCAGGTCAATTTGGTGAAGTCAAAGGCATTGAGTTAGATGATAAGTTAGCATTTGATCATAAGCTAATTGCTGCAAAATCTGGATATAGTCGTGCACAATACGATATCGGTGGAAAGTATTTTAAGCAAAAAATTTATCAAGAGGCACTATTTTGGATTGAAAAATCGGCTAAGCAAAAGCATATTCCTTCGATATCAGCTCTCGTTTCAATTCATCTTATGGATGATAAAGCTTTGCAAAATATCTCTAAGGCACACAAATACTTATTTTTGTTGAGTACGCTAGTTCCAAAAAACAACCAATTAACAACTAAGCTAAGTGAATTAGAAAGTAAATTAACAGAACAGGAATTAGAAGCATCAACCCATTTTGTAGATAACTGGGTTTCTGAACAATCAGAACTTACAAAATTAGCATATTCGGGTTTATCTAGAGTTGAATTATTAGTTAAAGAATAAATTTAACAATTTTCTTTAGACTCAATCAAGCAGATTAGATGACTCGCATGTAATTGTAATTTCAAATGTTTTCGTTGTCCGCAAAGTGGCAGTAAACGTTCATATTATTCTGAATAACTTGCGACTTAAATATCTATAGGTTCAGATAGCTCAAGTGCAGCTCATCGAATGAGTGTCGTATGACGTTATATCCAAGCCAATTAAATGGGCGTTGGGCTCTAAATTAATTTGAGTGTCATGTCCGAATGTGGCGAGTAGTAAATAAAGGAATGTTTATAATCAAAATTCTTTATATAAATAGGTTTAAAAAATGACAATTAATTTTTTGATAAACGCATTACCTAAAGATAACTTTCTTGAATTTTTGCTCAAAGACGATGAAGAGTTAAAAGTTTCTCATGCTGCTTGGCTTACTGTAGATGCTGAGCCAGGATACCCTTGCCGTGTTTCTCTCTCAGATGCAAAAGTAGGAGAGAGAGTACTAGCGTTATCTTTCTATCATCATAATGTCAATTCACCTTATAGGTCATCTGGACCCATTTTTGTCCGTGAAAAAGCTCAAATGGCTATATTAGATATTAACGAAGTACCGGAAATGTTAAGGCATAGATTACTTTCAATAAGAGCTTACAACTCTGGACATTTAATGATTGGAGCTGAAGTGGTACAAGGAAAAGAGTTAGAGTCCGCAATTGATAGGCAATTTCAGAATATGAATGTTGAATATATTCATATTCATAATGCAAATCCGGGGTGTTTTAATTGTAGCGTGTATCGAGCCTAACAAGTCATTCAAGCAGAACGAATAACCGTTGGCTATTTGCTCCAGTATCACTTATTTTAGTCAACTATCCTGTGCCGTATAGCAAGCGTTAGCTCCCTAAAAGAGGTTTCCTACATTGTCAGAGTATATTTATTGGGTGTTGTTAATTCTAGCTTTATTTTATTCAATGCATGTTGCATCGAGAAGAGATAAGAGTATTAAAACATCTAGAGAAGAATTTATAAAAAAGCATGACTTTGAGTTTGAAGAGAGGATCTCACGCAAACGAGAAAGACAACTACATCAGCATGGTTTCCAATTCTTATTATCTGTTGATGAAGAAGAAAAAACTAACGTTTTGTGGAAACAAAACGAAGGTGAAGAATTATTTATATTTGACTGTGAATATGTAGTAAGTACTTCAAATCACAGTAGTATGGTTTCTAAAAGAGCTATATATTTTAAGTTTTCCGGTAAAACTTTATACCATTTTGAGTTGTTTCCTGAAAATATGGTTGAGAAATTAAAGCAGTTTTTAGGAAATGAGGACATTGATTTTGATGAATTTCCGTTTTTTTCAAATAACTACTCATTAAGAGCAAAAAATAAAGAAACTGTTATATTAAACTTCCCTAGAGAACTCATTGAATTTATAGGTCTGCAAAAGGGGCTTAGTATAGAAGGAAGAGAAAATTGTATTTTGATTTACCATGAGAATTCCGATTACAGTGATTTATATAAAATGGCGTTAAGTATCAAGGGTATATTATTGAGGAGCTCGGTAAAGTGAGCTAACAGGCCACTCAGGCAGAACTTTGAACGTTGGTTAGGTTTTGCTTCGCTCACATTATAAGCAACAATTAAAGCCTCTTAGTGGAGCGTTTTAATTAGAAAGTATAATCTGAATTAAATTCTCGTTAGTTAATGTATATTTTGGCAAAATAAGAGCATTAAACACACGCAGCCTCATACACCAGCAGTTAATGGGGGCGAATAATTAGATACAAATAAGTGTATCCGACAGAGTGCTTATCATAAGATGAATAACACAATATTAGCCGATGATTTCGGTTATTACCTTTATAGAACCACGGTAATCTTTATAATCTAGTGGTATCACATGTAATTGATCTTGATGTTGTAACACCATTGACGGAAAACCGTTTATTGGTAAGCTACGAGCAAGCTGCAACTCTTGTTTAAAAACTTCTTCTAATTTTTCTGAACTGAGATCTGCAGTAAATTTATCAGCATCAAGCCCTAACTCAGCCGCCAACAGAATATGTGTCTCAGTATCTGAAGGGTTTTTAGCTTTTAAATAATAAGCCTCTTGTATAGCCCTTATCATTTTCTCTTCTGCATTCTGCCAACGTGCAGCAATGACAGATCGACAAGCTGGATAAGTTGATCTACGTGGTATGTTTTGTTGCCAAAAATCGTGATTAAATTGAGTGCCCAGCATTTTTTCAATTTTTTTCCAATAACCGCCTATCGCTTGCTGCTGAGCGAGTGGCATAACGTTGTCACTATCTGGGGCAAGACCGCCAACCACATTCTTTACCGCTACTGATTTTGGTAAAGCTGCTTGTAAGTTTTCCCATTGGGGACGATGTCCCCAGCACCAACTACACATTGGGTCATGTACATAAAACAAAGTTGAGTCAGACATTAGGTACTCCTAAGCAATCATAATACAAACGTTCTAAACTAAGAGCGCTAACTAATAGTTGGTGAAGTGATTTAATACACCAGTATAAATACTTTTTTGTTGTAGTCTATTTACAACGTTCATACCAACTACTGTTTATATTGTCATTCTTTATTAAGTAATTTTGAGGTAACCTACAGCCCACTTTTGCTAAAAGACCATCTTTTTGATGTGTGTTTTTGTATCAATAAATGTCTTCCATGTGGTAGCTGTGAACCCTAGTTCGTAATCTATGAATAATGTAAAACAGGCCCGCGATAATGGCTTATTAGTGCGTTTTACTGACGTTAGTTTTTAAGTTTTCCATATACTTTCTAATGAATTAAATTAAGTACGTTAAACTTTTGAAAATATAAGCATTCACATTGTTTTTAGCATTATTGGCATATGCTGTAATTCAATCAAGCCTGAGTACCTAAAAATATTTTAGTCGGTATTGTAATAAATTCTCTAGATTGAAGACTACTAGCTTTGACAATCAGATTTTGTTGTCGATTTTATAAAAAAGTAGTTAATTTTTAGGGAGAATACAATGGAATATATTGATAATATTTTGGCAAGTGACAATTACGCATTTATAGGCTTCGTATTAATTGTGGTCTTTGTTATCTGGTTTCTTCCTGCAATGCTTGCTTTAGCTTTTAATAGAAAGCAATTTAAATATATATTGCTTGCCTGTATACCCGCTGGTTTTTCTCTAATTGCGTGGGGAGGGGTTTTGGTTTGGGCAATAACGGGTAAAGCTTTTGGTAAATATGCAAATAAAGCTAATGATGAAAGTTGAAACATAACAAGCTGTTTAAACGTAACAAATAATAGTTGGCTGTTTCCGCTTCGCTTCACATCTTAGCCAACTGCAATTCCCCCTTTACCGGGGATTAGCAACTTTAGGATAGTCATGCTCAATACGGATAGAGTTAATTCAAATAATGAACAAAGTGCTTTTCGTGGCACTGTTAAATGGAAGCCTATTAAATCTATTTGGTTTTTGACACATCTCATAGCAACTATTTTAATTGCCCCATTTGTTTTATCTGTTTCCGCCTTTTTTGCTTTTATAACCCTTACTGCGATTACATTATGTTTTGGTCATTCTTTAGGAATGCATCGGTTACTTATCCATCGCTCGTATGAATGCCCGAAATGGATGGAGTACTTGTTCGTATATTTGGGTGTGTTAGTTGGAATGGCTGGCCCAATAGGAATGATAATTCAACATGACCTTCGCGATTGGGCGCAAAGACAAACTCAATGTCATGATTATTTATTACATGGCTCAAAAATACTAAAGGATGGTTGGTGGCAATTAAATTGTGACCTTGTATTAAACAACCCTCCTGAGTTTAATATTGAAAAATCGGTATCCTTAAATAAATTTTATCAATTCATAGAGAAAACGTGGATGCTACAACAATTAGTTCTAGCCATTCCTCTATTTCTTATTGGTGGTATATCTTGGTTAGTTTGGGGCGTTTCTGTTCGAATTGTAATCTCTGTTGGTGGTCATTGGTTAATTGGTTACTTTGCCCATAATAAAGGTGGTAAAACTTGGGAGGTTAAAGGCGCAGCAGTACAAGGTCACAATATTAAAGTTGCGGGTTTCCTTTCAATGGGGGAAGCATGGCATAACAATCATCATGCTTATCCTGGCTCTGCAATGTTAGGCTTGTACAGTGATGAACCTGATCCTGGTTGGTGGGTTTTAAACGCTTTGTATAACCTTAGAATAGTTAAAAATATTAAGTTGCCAAAACAACTTCCTGTTCGCTCTGAGTTGGTCGCGATTTCTGATAATATTGATAACCGTGTTGAGCGAGTGCCCGAAGACTGCGAAATTGCAAAGTTTATACGAAAAGGTAGCTAACAATAATTTAAAGCGGGACTGCTAACAGTTTGCTCGGTTTCGCTCCACTTCACATTTTAGCAAACTATTATCAGGCTCTTTTTAGGGCGTTATCTAGCATCTCGGATTATGATTAAAACTCAACACACAGACTTTATATTCGAATTAGATGACTTTCTTTCAATTAATGAATGTTTAACCTTTATTGAACAAAGCGAAGCTGAAGGTTTTACTAGCGCAGACGTTCAATTGGAAGGGGCTCGGAGTTTACTTTCTGATATCAGAAATAATGAAAGGTTAAATTATTTTTCGGAAGAGTTGGCAGTAAAATTTTGGAAACGATTGTCAGAAACAGATTTTCCTGAAATTTTATGTAAAAAGGCGATTGGGATTTCTCCCTATTTTCGTTTTTATAAGTATTATGCTGGTCAAAAGTTCAATATGCATAAAGATGGGAGGCAATCCATAGGCAATAATAAAACTTTGTGCACATTGCTTATTTACCTTAACCATAATTATCTCGGTGGTAATACTGAGTTTAGGACAAATAATTTAATTATTAGGCCTAAGATAGGTAGTGCATTATGTTTTGAACACCATGAATGGCATAAAGGCTGTACAGTTGATGAGGGCGTAAAATATGTACTTCGGACTGATGTTGTATATGCTAGCTAACAATCTCCCCATAGCGGGGCGTTATAAGTACAAGGAGGTTTAGTGATAAACGTATATCTTTTTGATTGGGGCGACACTTTGATGGTCGATTTTCCCGGTGTTACAGGTAAGATGTGTAACTGGGAAAAAGTTGAGGCTGTCACTGGAGCTAAAGAAGCTTTAGAAGTGCTATCTAAACACTCCCAAATCTATATTGCTACAGGTGCTGCCGATTCAACTGAGTTAGAAATTCAACGGGCTTTTGAGCGAGTGGGCTTAAGCCAATTCATATCAGGTTATTTTTGTAAAGCTAATTTGGGACTATCGAAAGGGAGTCCTGAATTTCTCAATGCAATTTTAGAAAAATTACAAATCCCTGCAGAAAATGTAGTTATGATTGGTGATAATTTTGAAAAGGATATTAAACCTGCAATATCTACTGGCATTCAACCAATCTGGTTTACTAGAAAAAATATAGATTTACCTCCGGATAATGTTAAGGTAATTAAACAGTTAAGTGCACTGTGCTTATGATAAGCTGTTCAAACGGGACTTTTAACAATTGGCTAGATCTGCTTCATATTTTAGCCAGCTACAATTTTCTCCCTAACAGGACGTTATAGTGCCAAGAAGGTTAAGTGGATATTTTAAAATCACTGCAAGAATTAGATAATAAAAACTTACCGATTTCCAATTTTGAATCTCATTTAGTTGACGAGTGTATTAGGTTATATAAATTACCATCATCTAATCTATCTATTGAAAATTTGAGGTTGTTGATAGGGCAAAATATTGGCTTGAAATTTTTGGTTCCTATCGCTTTGTCTGAACTAGAGAGCAATCCTTTATCTGAAGGAGATTTATATGCAGGAGATTTATTGGAAAGTTTAATCAAACTACCAAGCAGTTTCTGGCAACAATTTCCTGATTACAATAATCGCATTGTTGAAATTAAAATAACAATAGAGTCTATTGCTAATACTTTAAATAATGATATTTTACCCAAGTTAAAAGAATTCGGATTTGCTTGAATGGCAATATAACAAGCCATTCAAGCAGGAGAAATAGCGGTTGGCTACTTGCTCCTTCGTCGCTTATTTTAGCCAACCATTATTTGCCTCTTATCAGGACGCTAGTTACGTAAGGAAATTATGGATATTATTGAGAAATCATTAGAAATTGCACTTAAAGCATATTCAGGTCAGAAGGATAAAGCTGGAAAAACGTATATTCTTCATCCGTTACGTTTAATGGCTAAAATGGATACAGATGAAGAAAGATCTGTAGCGTTATTACATGATGTTATTGAAGACTCTGATTACACGGCAAATGATTTGTTATCTCTTGGAATACCTTCAAATATTGTTAATGCTGTTCAACTGCTTTCTAAACTTGATGGTGAAGATTACGAACAATTTATTAATCGAATCAAGCTTAATAACCTAGCATCAAAAGTAAAAATGGCAGATATCGAAGATAATATAAATATATTACGCTTAGATAGCATAAATAATAATGATTTGGATCGCGTAGCCAAATATCATAAAGCTTGGAAGTCACTGCAAAACGGAAATTAACAAATACTAAAACAGCGAGCTTTTCGCTTCGCCCCATTTATGCGCACTATTTTTAGCCTGTTATTTGGTTGTTATGTATTTCTCAAGGTATGGTAAATTGAAAAAGGTTTTAGTCTTAATCGCATTAGTATGTTTGTTTCTTATTTATCAATATGGAAGAAGCTTATGGTATCCGGTGGTAGTTAATTTAATGGGAAAACAAACAGTAACTGAAGTTATAAAAAAATTAGAGGTAAAAGTTACAGAAGAATTATCTCCTTTATTCCATTCTAAAGGTATAAACTTTCCTCCAAAGAACCTTTCCTTAATTGCTTTTAAAGACTCAAAAATATTGGAGGTTTGGGCTTCAAACGAAGACAAGTCATTCAAATTTATTACTAGTTATAATGTTAAAGCCGCAAGTGGTATTTTAGGGCCTAAATTGATTGAAGGTGACAAACAAGTACCAGAAGGCCTCTATAAAATTGAAAGCTTCAATCCAAATAGTTCTTACCACTTATCTATGAAATTAAACTACCCAAATGCCTTCGACTTACTACATGCAAAAAATGAAGGTAGATCTTCTCCGGGTACTAATATATTTATTCATGGTCGCTCCGCATCTATAGGGTGTTTAGCTATGGGGGATCCTGTCATCGAGAACTTATTTTATCTAGTGCATGCTACAGGTCGATCAAATACCCGAGTAATTATTTCTCCTAAAAATCCATCGGTAAGTGAACTTAGTATTCCAAATGGTTCGCCTGAATGGGTTGGAGAGCTATACAAAGATATTGTAAATGAATACAGTATGGTTACTGAAAATATAACAAGTCATTAAAGTAGAACAAAAAACAGTTGGTTTTGTTCACAGTGTTCACTATTTGGAACAACTATTTTATGCGGCTTAATGAGGCGTTATATACCTTTTTAATACAGGAGTAATTTTTAAATGGAAGTTGATTTCACAGAGAACACCTACGCGACAGTTAGTTTAGTTCAATTCTTATTTGCCATATTTTGCGCGCTCTGGGCTCAAAACACTGACCGTAATTCTTGGTTGTGGTTTTTTATGGGCTGGCTTTTTGCACCTATTACTGGATTGTTTTTATTAGCAAAAAATAGCAAACCTAGACAGTAATAGTTCTAAGCCTTAGGCATATAACAAGCTGTTCAGGTGGCACAAATAACAGTTGGCAGGTTCCGTTTCGCTTCACATATTAGCTAACTACAATTTGCCACTTAACATGGCGTTCGATTTTATTCTCGAATAATATAGAGTATTTTTCTGAATTAAAGTTAAGGAAATTAACATAAATATTTCATTTAGAAATGCGTTGATAAATGATTCTACCCAACTGACATCTTTAATTCTTAAAGCGAAAGCCTATTGGGAATACCCAAAAGAATGGCTTGATGTTTGGGCATTAGAACTTAAAATTTCTCCAAGTTTTATAGAAAATAATGAAGTTGTTATACTATCAATTGATGATAAAACTATTGGGTTTTATGGTCTTGAATGTCATTCTGTTGATAAAGCAGCATATCTTGAACATTTATGGATAGATCCAAAGTATATTGGAAAAGGCTATGGTCGTATATTATTCGAATTAGCCTGTAAAAAGGCAGCTAAAATTGGCCATAAAACAATGGAGTTGGATGCAGACCCAAATGCTGAAGGTTTCTACTCTCGTTTAGGTGCAATTAAAATTGATGAAATCCATGGTAAAGTGCTTGGTGTGAAGAGAGTGTTACCTAAAATGGAAGTTCATCTGAAAAAATAACCTAACAAGGCCATGCATCCGACTCCGATTAATACTGGTTTTGGGGGCAATTTCTACGCAACTCTTAGCCAAAATCCAGCATTAATATCTACGGTTGATGGCAGGCGTTAGGTTTTCACCTTATTCGAATGTGGATTAATTCTTTCACTATATTTGTAATAAATTTTATTAAAAAGGAAGTAGTACAATTTGAAAAACATACCCGTATCAGAAAACCAATTAAAGGAAATTCAAATAATTATTGCGTTAATAATCTGCTTAAGTATGGCTGTATTTGTAGTTATGTGGGCCAACGAGCCAGAAAGACGGCCACTAATTCAAAACATTCTTGTTGTTGATGCAGTTAAGATTATAGATATACTAGAAGTTTCAGAAATCCCTTATACATCAAATCTTGCAAACAAAATGATCCTTGTGAATGACGAAGATATGGATCGAGCAAGATTGGCTCTAGCAAAATTTGGCTATGTCGTTGAGTACCCGGATATAAAGGAAATGATGAATAGTAATGAGGCATGTAGTAGCTTAGAGGCTACGCTAAAAGAGCAAGAGATAAAAACGAATAGACCGTTATTTGAACAACCTGGGTTTTTGAAACTAGTGAAACTAGGAATGGGAGGTTTAATTATAATTATTCTTATTTTCTCTGTGGTACGACCTGCACTAATAGCCCTTATAGGTGATAATGTTGAGGAGGAAAGCGAAACTTAACAAGCCACCAAACAGGACTTTTAACAGTTGGCTGGTTCCGCTTCACATCACATTTTAGCCAACTACAATTTGCCCGTAATAGGGCGTTAGCTTTCAGGAGAAACAATTGAAAAATTTAGTATTAACATCATTACTTTTTATTACCAGCTTTGTTCAAGCCGATGATAAAAGGGATATGGATATTCTAGCAAAACCAGTGATGGAATTATTTGAACAAGGAAAAATAAATAAAATTGCTTCAAAAGCTTTATCAGATAGCACTGTCGCTGATTATATAAGTAAAGCTGATCTTGCTCAGACTGATGGTCAAATTGAAGGATACATTAAAGTTCTTGGTGAGTTCTATTCATGGAAGTTGTTACACGAACAAGGTGTTGATGGAATATATGTAAGTCGATGGTATATATTGAATTTTGCTCGTCAGCCGGCTTTAATAAAACTCAATTTTTATAAACCACAAAATACCTGGGAAATTAATTCTGTCAGTTTAGATTTAGACCTTGGAAATTACATTGAAAAAGGTGGTAAATCTGAATTAGAAAGCTTAGGTGTTAATTAACTTAGAAAGCTAACAGTATTCCAGCAGGGTTAATAATAGTTGGTTATTTGCTCCTTGGTCGTATATTTTAGCTAACTACAATTGTTGCCTTAATAGCCGTTATGTGCAAAGGAGTTTTTGAGTCATGTATATTTTTGATGAGCATAGAAATGTAAGGAGATATATCCCACCAGATTTTTACGAAGAGCTCATTAGTAGTCAAAAAGGTAAATCTTTAATCGGAATGTCCCTTTATCAAATTTCAGGTGAATATATAGATAAACGGATTTTTGAGTTAGCGAAAAACGAAATAGATCATGGTTTTGTGTATGTAGCAGAAAAACTATGGTTAGAAAGTTTCCTAGCGAGTGGGAGAAAGTTGGAATACGTTAGGTACTCTAGTTGGTTAGGTGTAAATTTTTTTGAATCCTTTAAAGAGTCTATGACATTTTTAAAGTACGAAATTCAAAGAGGAGACTGGCCAGAATATGTATGGTCAATAGACTTAATGTCTAAAGAGTTAGGGTTAAATTTCAAAGAACTTAACTACGACAGTTTTGATTTTCCAGACGAGTTTGAAGTCTTAATTTTAGGTAGTTCAGAAAACTTAAGCGCAGGGCATATGGTTAGTGCATATGAATATTTACATGATTTTGAATATATGCTCGAACGCCTTAGTAATAGGTTGAAATTTGAAGAAAGTGCTTACGTTGAAAGCATCGAAGTGATAACAGATGAAAATTCATATTTTTGGACTTTAAATTTGGCTGATAGTGGCGGAGTTTGGGATGTGTGGTTAAACAACAGGAAGTAGCATAAAAACCATAAAGAACAGGCGCATAAGAGGTTGCAGTGTCTCGTTCCGCTTTAGATTATAGCTAACTATTATTTCGCCGCTTATATGGGCGTTATGTGCCATAAGCTGAATTCACGGACCAAGTGCACCACTTTTACGCTGCTAAAAACACTTCATTTGCCGTCTGGTAATTCAATATTTTCCGGGGTCTATTGTTTATTTTATCGATAACCTTTTTAACTTGTCTATGGGTAACTTCCGTAAAATTACTTTTTTTAGGGAAATAGCGTCTAATAATGCCGTTAGCATTTTCATTAGAGCCTCTTTGCCAAGAACTATACGGGTCAGCAAAGTAAATATTGGTCTTTATTGCTTTGGCGACTTGCTTAAAGCCATAAAACTCTCTTCCATTATCAAAGGTGATACTGCTGACTTTTTCTTGATAGGGCTTAAGTAGCTGAATAATCGTTT
>Ga0209396_1001507_pt1 | contig 25843 bp, 19 predicted proteins | sample GOMGulsemesocosm_6_FD_184638 | JGI IMG/M metagenome (GOLD analysis project Ga0209396, IMG submission 184638) | Methane-oxidizing microbial communities from mesocosms in the Gulf of Mexico - GOM8C Gulf of Mexico (SPAdes) (version 2) | ecosystem: Environmental > Aquatic > Marine > Cold seeps... | reverse complement strand
GGTGAATTTTTAGCATTAGCTGATTCAATGAATGGTTCGATCAGTAATTTAAATGAAATGGTCGATGAAATACGTAATGCATCAACCAATGTATTTGATTCCGCCCGTGAAATTGCAGAGGGTAATAACGAATTAAGCCATAGAACAGAATCGCAAGCCTCAAGTTTAGAGGAAACCGCCTCAGCAATGGAAGAATTAACCAGTACCGTGCAACAAAATGCTGAAAATGCTAGTGAGGCAAGTAAGTTATCCACATCTGTCATGGAAAAAGCAAGTAATGGTGGCGACGTTGTTAAAAACGCTATTACGGCAATGAGCGATATTAACAAGTCGAGTAAGAAAATAGCCGACATTATTAGTGTTATTGATGAGATTGCCTTCCAAACCAATCTATTAGCGTTAAATGCTGCGGTTGAAGCCGCAAGAGCCGGTGAACAAGGTCGTGGTTTCGCGGTTGTTGCCGCTGAAGTAAGGAATTTAGCACAGCGTTCAGCAGGAGCCGCTAAAGAAATTAAAGGCTTGATTAACGACAGTGTAGAAGCGGTTGGTCAAGGAACTAAATTAGTGGATGAAACCGGCCAAACCTTTACTGAATTAGTGCAATCTATTGATGATGTAGGAAAAATGATTTCAGATATAGACAGCGCAGGTAAAGAGCAATCAGCAGGTATTGGTGAAGTGAGTGCTGCTATAAGTCAAATGGATGAAATGACTCAACAAAATGCTGCATTAGTTGAAGAGGCTGCAGCGTCAAGTAAATCAATGGAAGAGCAGTCACAAGCATTACTGGGGCAGGTTGAGTTCTTTAATAATGAAAACAGTCAAAAAAGTGAATCAAAAAGTAGCAGTTCTGCAAGTTCGAATAGAAAACCCGTGAAAAAATCAGGGAGTAAACCTAAAGCTTCTAAAGGAGGATCATCAGCAGACAAAGAATGGGAGGAGTTTTAGGAGAATTCTATGAGTGAGGTTCGTGACCCATTACAGGTATTAAACGATAAAGATTTTGACTATGTTTGTAAGTACGTTTATACGCGATCTCGAATTGTATTAAATACGAATAAACGAGAAATGGTTTATCGTCGCTTTAGTCGCATTATCCGTGAGCGAAAATTAGAATCTTTCGCTCAGTATTGTGAAATTTTAAGGGCAAATCCGAATAGCGAACAAACGTATTTTATTAATGCGATAACGACGAATTTAACGAGTTTTTTTAGAGAAAATCATCACTTTGATTATTTGGCAAAACATGAGTTGCCAAGATTGATTAAAAAAAACTCTAAACGTATTCGTATTTGGTCAAGCGCTAGTTCAACAGGTGAAGAGCCTTATAGTATTGCGATTACCGTAAAAGAGGCGATGAAAACCTTACTTAAATCCTGGGATGTAAAGGTGCTAGCTACAGATATTGATAGTGAAGTGTTAAACACCGGTAAGCAAGGAATTTACGATGTTAACCGAATTGAAGATGTTTCTGAAAAGTTCAAGAAAAAGTACTTTAGTAAAGGCAATGGTGAAAATGAAGATCGGGTAAAAGTTGAGTCAAATATACAAGAACTTATAACCTTTAAAGAACTTAATTTAATGCACAGCTGGCCAATGAAGGGACCCTTTGACGTGATATTTTGTCGAAACGTTATTATATATTTCGATAAAGAAACTCAAACGGAACTTTTTGAGCGTTATCGAGATTTACTTGCACCCGGCGGGCTACTCATTTTAGGTCACAGTGAAAACTTAGGTGAAAGTTTAAAATATTTTGAAAGCGTAGGTCGTACTATTTTCCGAAAGTTATCTGATTAACCTTAAAGCTTTAAAAAGGACTTATGAATATAAACAGACGGCATAACTATAAAGTAGATGAATGTGTGAAGAATTGCTTACCAGAGTTTTCGCATATTAATCATTACTGGGATAAAAATCGAGAAATAGTTATCGCTAAAATATTACCGGGTGAATTTTACATGACCCGAGAAAATGTTGCCATTGCCACAACGCTGGGCTCATGCGTATCTGCATGTATTTGGGATGAGCATTCAGGTATTGGTGGTATGAATCATTTTATGTTGCCGCTAACTGAAAAAGAAGCACATCAAGTTGATTGGGGAAAAAGAGGGTTAGCAAGCGATGCAACACGTTATGGAAATTTTGCTATGGAACACCTGATTAATCTTATTTTAAAAAGTGGTGGTAGAAAAAAAAATTTACGAGCTAAAGTTTTTGGTGGTGGCAAAGTCTTAAAAGGTATGTCTGATGTTGGACAGCGCAATATTCAGTTTGTTTTAGATTATTTGAAAACTGAAAACATAAAAATAGAAAGTTCTGATTTAGGGAATGTTCACCCAAGAAAAGTTTTGTTTATACCTAACTCTGGTCGAGCTTTTGTCAAGGTTATTGAAAACCTACATAACGATACTATTGTCAGCCGAGAGTCTGCTTATAGAAAAGATATCAAAGAACATGATATTTCTGGCGATATTGAATTGTTTTAGTAAACCCAAAGTTAACGCGTTTAAGGGAGCATGTTTTGGATAAAATAAAAGTGTTAATTATTGATGACTCATCTGTGATACGGGGGGTTGTTAAAGAAATATTAAGTGATGACCCTATAGTTGAAGTCATTGGTGAGGCCAAAGATCCCTACGTGGCACGTGAGCTAATTAAAAGACTTAATCCTGATGTACTTACGTTAGATGTTGAAATGCCGAAAATGGATGGCATAACATTTCTAGAAAATTTGATGCGATTAAGACCCATGCCGGTATTAATGCTATCGACATTGACTACACAAGGGGCTGAGACCACGTTAAAAGCGTTAGAGTTAGGCGCAGTAGATTTTATCGCCAAACCGAGTTTTAAAGAACTTTTGTCGCTGAAAGACAATTTTAAAGACGTATTAATTGAAAAAATTAAATTTGCTGCAGGGGTAAATCAATCCCAACAAATTGAACGTAGCGTAAAAGTACCGGTTGAAACCTTAAGCTTTTCGGGTTGTGGGCGGTCAAATCATCTTATTGCCATAGGCGCCTCAACAGGAGGAACTGAAGCAATAAAAAAATTACTTGCTAACTTACCAAGTAATTGTCCTCCCATGGTTATTACCTTGCATATTCCTAAAGCGTTTAGTGCCAGTTTTGCACAAAGATTGAATAATACTTGTCAAGTTGAGGTTGTGGAAGCAAAACACGGACAAAAAATTAAGCAAGGATGTGTTTACATCGCTCCGGGAGATAAACACCTCGTTATTGAGAGTAAAGGTGGTGCTTTGTTTTGTGTACTAGATGATTCAGAAGAAGTTAATCGACATAAACCAGCGGTTGATGTGTTGTTTGATTCGTTAATACCTATTGCGAATAATATTCAAGCGGTGCTATTAACAGGTATGGGGCAAGATGGTGCAAAAGGGCTGTTAAGGTTAAAAAATAACGGTGCGATGACCGTTATTCAGAATAAAGAAACGAGTTTAATTTGGGGGATGCCAGGTAGAGCACATCAGTTGAATGCACATGTAAAACAAGTCGCCCTGCATGATTTAGCTAGCGAATTGCTAGAGCATGCAGCACTGGATAGAAAAAAAATGAAGGGTGAAATAGATGCCTAAAAACATTCGTGCTGCATACTTTGCAGGTATTTTAATTTCTTTAAGCCTTGTCTTATATTCTATTATTTTTCAATTTTCTTTAGTCGTACTTATTGGGGCGACGGCGTTAGTGGCAATTATTTTGTATGTATATTTTCTGAATATACCAGAGTCTAAAGCAAGTTCATCGGATGATGAAAATAATCAAGAGCAATATCAAGCGCTTGTACAGTCTTCATTTGAAGAGGTAGCCGCATTAGTTGAGCAGCAAAGTGTGATTGTTGAGAACGAATTAAATAGAACAAATATTTTAGTGCGAGAAGCTGTAGAAGGCATTGCGATGAGCTTTAAGCACTTACAAACGTTGAGTGGACAGCAGCAAGGTATGATGAGCCATGTTATTGAGCAACAGCAAGGACATGATGAAGGAGGAGTTACGTTAGAGCATTTTGTCGCTGACTCGAGTAAGACGTTAGATGATTTTGTTAATGTGATAATTTCTACCAGTAAACAAAGCTTACAAGCTATGTCGTATACCGATGATATGTCTAAACAGCTTGATGGCATTTTTAGTTTGCTTTCTGATGTAGAAGGTTTGGCAAGTCAAACCAATTTATTAGCCCTTAATGCTGCGATTGAAGCCGCACGGGCGGGAGAAGCAGGAAGAGGTTTTGCTGTAGTTGCAGGAGAAGTAAGATCGCTGTCGGTAACATCAACAGAATTGAATAATGATATTAGAAAAGAAATTTCATCTGCACAAACAATTATTGAAAACTTAAAATCCGCGGTCGAAATAATGGCATCAGCTGACTTAACGTCTACACTTGAGTCAAAGGAAAATGTTAGTGGAATGGTTGATCATATTGGGAAGGTAACTGACGATAATAACCAAATGGTGGCCGCGCTAGCACAGCTAACTCCTGAAATAGACAATACTGTAGCTACTGGTGTTAGATCGTTGCAGTTTGAAGACCTTACCAGCCAATCGTTGAATTCAGTTAAGGGTAATTTGGATAGTTTAACCGAGATGAGCCGTATGCTGTCCAGCGTCAGTCTTGTAGAGGGAAATAGCCTAGATCAATTACAAGCGTTATTAACTCATTGTAAAAATACAATAGAAAAGAATAACCAACATCAAGAAAACCGCTCGGTGTCACAAGAGTCGATGGATGAAGGCGATATTGAACTGTTTTAACCATATTTTTTAGCATTAAATTTTTGTTGAATCATTTTATAGGAGTTACCCATGCCAATTACTACTAGAGAATTAAAAGATGTGAATCAATTGGTTATATCAATTGAAGAAAGGTTTGATTTTTCTGTTCATCAAAAGTTTAGAGATTCATACATTAATGTTGATACGCAAAACACGCAGTTTGTTTTAGATTTAGCCTTAACAACTTACATGGATAGCTCTGCGCTTGGTATGATTTTATTACTTAAAGATCATGCAGAAAATTTTACCGGAAGTGTTGTTATAAAAAAACCTAGTGAAACGGTAAATAAAATACTAGAAATTGCACAATTTCATCGATTATTGACCATAGAGAAATAGAATGGTCGCGGACACAGATAAACAGGATCGTAAGCTTGCTTTGGTTGTTGACGACTCCAAAATGCAATGTATGGTGCTTGCTGTTCTGTTAAAAGAAGAAGGATATACGGTTTTTACCGCTAACGATGGGGCTAGAGGCGTTTCGATGTACATTAAATACAAGCCAGACCTTGTATTAATGGATATAAATATGCCTGTTATGAACGGCTATGAAGCGACTAGACAGATTAAAAGTGTTTCTCGTAATAGTTTGTGCCCATTAATTTTTATTACCAGTATGGATACCGACCAAGCTTATATTGAGAGTATAGAAGCTGGGGGTGATGGTATTTTAGTACGACCTTTTTCCCCAGAAGTTTTTAAAGCTAAAATAAAGTCAATTCAACGAATTAGTGATTTGTATGGGCAAGTCAGATCACTTCAGCAAGAACAACAAATAGATGCTGAATTAGCAGAACAAATGATGTCGGGTGTTATTGAATCGAGAAATTTTGCATTAGACAAAATAGGCATAGTAAAACAAGCGGCAGCATTATTTAGCGGAGATATTCAATTAACTGCCCAGCGTCCAAATGGCGATGTTAATGTGCTATTAGGAGACTTTACTGGGCATGGATTGCGTTCGTCTATTGGTGCTATTCCGTTAGCTGAAACTTTTAGAGCGATGACACGCAAAGGTTTTACGTTAACAGAAATCGTGACGCAAATTAATAGGCAGCTGTATGATTTATTACCTTCAGATCTATTTTTAGGGGCTGCATTTGTTACGGTATCGGAACATGATAAATCGGCTTACATATTAAATGCAGGTTTACCCGATGCTTATATATTTGGCGTTTCCGGAGAAATAAAACACCAAATTGCTTCTTCCCATCCTCCTATGGGCGTATTGCCTCAATTATTGCCTAATACTAATTTAACCGTGCTAACCGTTGATGCCGACGATCGTATTTTATTAATAAGCGATGGCATTGTTGAAGCTAGAAATGAATATGGCGAAATGTTTGAATTTGATCGTTTTGAGGTGTCGGCCAGCGCAGGGGTGATCGTTGGGAATGTCAGCGAAAGGGTGCTGAACGACGTGATGGAGTTTTGCCACAGTATGCCACAAGAAGACGATATATCGTTGATTGATATACCCTGTGGTGGTTGGACAACTAAGATAAAAGCGACTGATAAAACAATTTTACCTCACCGAGATAAATTTGACATAGATACTGCTATAAACCTACCAAGTGCATGGAGGTGGCAATTAACGTTGTCGGGTTCACGATTAGCCAAAGTAAATCCTATTCCAATGGCGTTAAGCCAGATAAATGAAATAGAGGGCGACTCTGAACATTGGCAAAACCTGTATACCATTCTAACCGAACTGTTTGTAAACTCATTAGATCATGGTGTTTTAGAGTTAAGTTCAAAATTAAAAAGTTCAGCTGAAGGTTTTGCACTATATTTTAAAGAGAGGGAGTTAAGACTCGCCGATTTAAAATCGGGCTTTGTTGATATTCAACTTAGTTACCACCCTATGGAAGACGGTGGCAGAGTCATAATTTATATTACGGACAGTGGAAGAGGGTTTGACTATGAAAAGTATCAAGAAAAAATACAACAGGGTATGGCGGATAAAAAGTTTAGTGGCCGTGGGCTTTTAGTACTTGAACAACTATGTGAGTCGTTGGTATACCGAGGCAAAGGCACAGTTGTTGAAGCGTCTTATGTTTGGAATGTGTAACGAGTTAAATCTTTAAATAGAGGTTTACATAATTGAACATTTTAGTGGTTGATGATAATAGAGTAATTCGTGACATTGTGAGTGCAATGATCTCTAACAGTGGTCATGTAGCTATTCAAGCGGATGGACATTTATCAGCCCTTAGTCTTATTGAATCCTGCCAAATTCATTTGGTTCTAATGGATATAGAAATGCCAGAAGTGGATGGATTTGAGTTAACTAAAAGAATAAGACTTATGTTAGCTGAGTGGATCCCTATTATATTTCTTAGCTCAAACGATAGTGAAAACTATTTGGCTAAAGGAATTGATGCTGGCGGTGATGATTACCTAACTAAGCCGGTTAAACAAGTCATTTTAAGTGCCAAAATAAAAGCAATGGAACGTATTGCTTCAATGAAAAAAGCATTAGATCGCGCCAATAAACAACTTGAATTAATGACCTGTATTGATCCACTCACCCAAGTGTTAAATCGAAAAGGATTAGAGGAAACGTTATTAAGTGCTTGGAAGCATAATTTAAGGCAAAAAAGTGAGCTCTCTTTGTTGATGCTCGATATCGACTTTTTCAAATTGTATAACGACAATTATGGTCACCCTAAAGGGGATGAGTGCTTAGTAGAAGTGGCTAAAGTTTTTACACAAGTGTTAAGCCGAGGTACTGACAGTATTGCTCGATATGGAGGTGAGGAGTTTGTTGTTATTTTACCTTCGACACCTATTGAAGGGGCAAAATATATCGCGAAAGACTTAAAGCTTTCCTTATTAAGAGAAAAAATAAAGCACGAGTTTTCAACAGTATTACCTTTTATTTCTGTGAGTATAGGTATTGCTAACACCAGTTACGATGCTGAGTCGCCAACTGAGTTAATTAAGCAGGCTGATGTTGCGTTGTACAAAGCCAAACAAAATGGCAGGAATAAATATGTATTGTTTGATGGAACATTTACAGAGTAGTTGACAAATCACCTAACACTACTTGCCAAAATTAACGTTTTAGTACGAATGAAATTTAACCGAGAAAGGTAAGTAAGCCCGAGACAAATTACCTATATATTAAGAAAGGATTTTTACATGTCTAAACCTCATATCCTAATTATTGATGACGACCAAGATTATTTAGAATTATTGAACGAGGCTTTGGAAGAAGAGTTTGATGTAAAGTGCGCATTGAGTTTAAAAGCAGCAGAAACCCTTTGTGAAGAAGCTACTTTATTCGATATAGCTTTAGTTGATGAGTGCATTGGTACTGAACACGGCTCTGACTGGATTAAAGAAAAAGTCGCGAATAACGAAATTGCTTCATCGTTCGTTTTATATTCAGGATTAGTGACTGAAGAAGCTGTTTTAAAAGGTTTAGAGTGTGGTGCCGCTGATTTTTTAGCAAAACCAATCTCATTACTTGCTTTAAGTAATAAATTGAAGAAACTCATTACTTATCAAGAGAAAATCCATACATTTGAATCTGAGTTAACATCTAAAGATAGAGTTATTCACGTATCTATGGCTCAGGCATCTAAATATGGAGCTTGCATGCAGTTAACCTCTAAGTTAAATCAGTGTTTTACTTTAGAAAAAATGCGGGATGAAATATTTTCTTTCTTATTTAGCATGGGGTTAAAGGGCTTTGTCGGGTTTTATCCACTAAAAAGAATGCCGGTATTTTTTCATTCAGAAAAAGGAATTTGTTCGCCTGTTGAAATTGGCGTAATAAAACTGCTCAAAGATAAACCTCGCATCCACCGTTTCGGAACACGAACAATCTTTAATCATTCGTTAGCTTCCATCCTTATTTTACATATGGAAGAAGGTGCAGTTGATACCGATATATTTATTGATGCATTAGCGTCAGTGATTGAATGCGTAGGTGCTCGAATGGCCTTTATTGCTTATCAAGAATCCCTTCTAGAAGTGCAGTCTGAAATTAAAAAAGCAGTATACACCACGAAAAAAATGTTCGAAATATCGAAACACCATCAGCAAGAAGTAATGAACGAAATTGTGCAAAATATTGGCGCGAGTTTTCATGTACTTGATATGACCATGGAGCAAGAAGAATACTTGACGACGTTAGTACACACAGCCCTCAAAAAACACTCCCAAGACGACATTAACTTTTTAGAAATAGGGCAATTACTTGATAATGCATTGACGAGTGTCGACAACTTAAAAGATCTTAACAAAGAAGAAGAAGAAAGTGAGGAAGATGAAGAGGATGAACTGTTTTGAACCAACTCGATGTAAAAAACCTTGAACAATTGCCTTTTACTTTAATAGAAGTGAATGAAGATGGATATATTACTACGTGTATTAAGCAGTTAAATCAGTTAACGGGCTATACTAACAATGAGTTAGAAGGAAAGCCTATTGCTTTGCTCTTTCCACAATTACCTCTGCATTATGCTGAAGAATATGCCCGAGGATCATTAAACTTAACACTGTATTGCAAAAATCAACGGTCTTTCGATTGCACAATAACGATAGATAAAGTTGATGGACGTTTTATATTTTATATTACCGCACAAGCTAAAATTGAATATCAATATGAACCCAGTGATATTCACGATTTATTACCTGCTTCTCAATCGACAGTAGACGCATTTTGGAAATGGGATTTGGAGCAACAAACGGTTGATTGTTCTTCTATGGTAATGTCTATATTAGGATATTCAGGGGAAACGTTTAATGGCCCCGCGTCATTTTGGCGAAAACATATTTCGGCTAAAGGACGAAACCAAATTGAAAGACAAGTTAAGAAACATATTGATGGTGATATTGACTGTATCAATACAACGCAATTAGTTGAAACGCAAACGGGTGAAAATAAATGGATAACTTTAATAGGTAAAATTTTTGAATTTAAAAATTCAAAACCCTACAAAATAATAGGTTCGGTTAAAGATGTTACCGAGCATCATAGTATTTCAGAGGAACTGAAAAAGCAAAACGGTTATTTACAATTAGCAGAACAAGTAGGGCATTCAGGCCATTGGAGGCTTGATATTATTAATAACTCGTTGTACTGGTCTCAAGGCGTTTACGATATTCACAAGATTGACTCTGAGAAGTATACCCCTGATGTTGATACCGCCATTAAATACTATGTACCTGAAGAACGTGAAAAAGTACGAAACTATTTAGATAAAGCGATTAAAAATAAAGAAGGCTTTCATTTTAAAAGTGTTATCTTGCAACCTTCAGGTCAGCAATTAAAAGTTGAATCTGTAGGTGAGGTAGAACTTAATGAAAACGGAGATGTTATTGGTGTTTTTGGTGTGTTTAAAGATATAACTAAATCTGAAGATATTGTTGAAAAACTTAAATTGTTGGCGATGGTTAATCACACAATTAAGGTGCCGATATTTTTTATTGATGATAAAGATAATGTTGTTTATCAAGATTTATCTCCTAAATTAGAAAGCAGAACAACCATACTTTTTAATTACATAAATTTTAGCATTACAGAATACCTTAAGTTAAAAAGTGAAGCGAAAGAACATGGGCAAATAAAAAGAAAAAATATCAGCTTCGATAAATTTAATACCGTGTATGACTTATCGGTAACCTTTGAGAAAGATGAAAAAATATTTATTTGGATTGTAAATAATGTCACAGATAAATTTAGAGCCGAACAGCAGCAATTAATAAGCAATAGGTTAGCTCTTTTAGGTAATACCTTTGGCAATGTTTCACATGATATAAATAACGTTTTAGGGGTCGCGTTAGGTGCAACTGAAATGCTTGAATTAAAGTATGCTCAAGGTGAAACTGATATAGCAAGTTACATTGAGCGAGTTAAAAACGCAATTGATAAAGGAAAGAGTGTAACGGAACGACTATTAGCATTTACCCGAAAACCAACAGTTAAAGTGGTAAAATTTGATCCAATAAAAGAGATAGAGAACAATAAGTATTTATTTAAGCAATTATTACTTCAAACGATTGAGTTTTCAATTAAAGTTGACGATGTACATTGCGAAATTAACTTCCCTCAAGGCGAATTTATAAACATTCTTTTGAACTTGGTGTTGAATTCTCAAGATGCGATACGTGAGCAAGGGTTAAATGGAAAAATAGAAGTTACTGCTAATGTTAACAATGATGAAAAACTTGAAATACATGTACATGACTCAGGAATTGGGATTCAGCGGGATAATTTATCCAAAATATTTGATCCTCTTTATAGTTGTAAGTCAGTTAATAAAGGTAATGGAATTGGCTTAGCCAACGTTTACAATACGATTTACAAGCACAATGGTGAAATTCAAGTTGATGGTGTTGGAAAACTGGGCGGTGCTCATTTTACGCTTCTGTTTAAATGCAAAATATTAAAAAACAATAAAAATAAGAAAGAGGTTTCAAACGTCCCTAAACTTAACTTAAAAGGAAAAAAAATACTGATATTAGATGATGAAATCAGTATTGCTGAATTTGTGGCTTTATACTTAGAAGGTGAGGGAGGAGAAACGGTTTCTGTGAACAATAAAGAGCAATTACTTAATATAATAAAGCAGCACGATGAGTTTAATATTTTTATTACAGATATGATTTTACCTGATATTTCTGGCCGTCAAGCTGTTGATCTTATTTTAGCAAAATATCCAGCTATTCAAGTGTGCTCTATGAGTGGATATATAGCTGAAGAAACTGAAGATTGGCCATACCCGGTTTTACGAAAACCTTTCAATTCCAAAGACCTAATATCATTTTTAAGGCAATTTTCTTAGTAGCCTATAAGGGCTATTTCTCTTAAACTTTAATTGATTGTGTGTAATTTATACAATAAACCATTGGGATACAGTTTTTTATTACATATAAGTTGCTGTTAATGCAGCTAAGTCTTATAGTTAAAAGCATATTAGCTATGGTTTGATCAGCTAAAATTGTTGCACAAGAAGAGGGTGGCGTGGAAAGAGATAAAAATTATCGTATTTTAGCTGTTGATGATGTTAAAGGAACCTTAATGCTATTGGAGTTCGATCTCGTAGAAGAAGGTTACGAAGTCATTATGGCGGAGTCAGGTGAACAGGCATTGTCCTTACTTGAGACTGAAGCGATAGATCTGATCTTACTTGATATGTTTATGCCAGGAATATCTGGATTTGATGTATTAAAAAAGCTCAAATCTCAGCCAGAATATAAACACATCCCTGTTATCATGTTATCCGCTTCAGATGATGAAGATCAGGTCGTTTCTGCCCTAGAGTTAGGTGCTGATGATTATGTGACAAAACCTTATATTGCTAAAGTGCTCTTAGCTAGAATGAAAACCTCGCTGCGTCTGCTTGAAAAATCACTTCAATTAGAACGGCTGGCTAAAACAGATTACTTAACAAAGTTAAATAATAAAGGCGGTTTTGAAGAATCAGCTCTTAAGGCGATTAGTAAAGCTAACAGAGAACAACATTCTGTAAATATGGCCATGCTCGACATCGACTTATTTAAAGACACTAATGATAATTATGGTCATGAAGCCGGTGATATAGTGTTGACTGAATTTGCTAGACGAATGACTCAATGCTTTAGAAATTATGACATTATTGGACGTGTAGGTGGTGAAGAGTTTGCTATTTGTATGCCAGAGATATCGTCGATTAATGCATATAATGCCTGTGAACGCTTTAGAAATTTACTTGAGAAAGAACCTATCGTTATTGTGCAAGCAAACGGTGAACCTTTTAGTTTGTTTATCACTGTTAGTATTGGTTTAGTTGAAGGGAACTCCGGTAATATTGAGTTTGAACAACTGTTAAAACAAGCGGATATTAATTTATATGCCGCTAAAAATTCGGGTAGAAACTTGGTCAAACAGACTCATTTTGATCAGAGTCCAGTGATCGACAATCCTGTTTGTGAACAAGAAGATGATCAGAAGGATGAAGCTATGAATGAAGCTATTAATGAAGACATGGATACCCAAGTTCAAGCTCCTTTTCCAGGTCTGGACCTAGAGGTTGGTGTTGGAAATGTGCTAGGTGACGAAACGCTATTTAAAGATATTTTACTTATGTTTTATGAAGATCACTCCAACGATGGCGATAAAATTAAGCAGGCTATCAAAGATGCAGACCAAAAGGCGTGTAAGCACTTGGTTCATACTTTAAAGGGGGTATCTTGTTCTGTAGGAGCTATGAGCCTATTTGAATCGGTTAAGGCGTTAGATATTGCGATTAACGAACTAAGAGTTGACGATTACCCTGCGTTATTTATACCTGTAGAAGAACATTTTAAAATTGTTATGAACGGAATTGAGAAAGAACTCGCTGATAAAATTTAAGAGTGAATGAGGGCTGTTGAAATAAATAAATAACAGCAGCTCTTAAATAACAGTAATATCAATATCACCTATAGGTTTACAACAGCAGGGTAATATTTCATCTTTGCCTACGTAAGCTAAAGGTTCTCCATTAAAATAATCTACTGCACCTTTATTTAAGGTGATCCTACACGCACCGCAGTAACCATCCCTGCAATGATAATGAACTTCATGGCCAGACTTTTCTAGGCACTCAAGTAAAGTTTCATCTTTGTTTTCATAATCAACATGAGTGCCATTTATGGATATTTTCAAAGGAGCGTCAGTCACGGTGCTAGGAAGGGGCTTTGCATTAGCATGATTCATTACATAACGTCTCTTTAATTAGCATGCTAATGCGTTGTCTTAACTGGGATTATAAATCGAAATCGTCGAAATCATCAGATGATACAGACGAGTCAACTTGGCCTACAAGGTAGCTAGATATTTCCGTTTCTTGCGGAGCAACTTGTACATTATCACTTGAAAGGTAAGCGTTAATCCATGGCAGTGGGTTAGTTTTAATATCAAACGGTGCATCAAAACCAATTGCCGTCATGCGTTGATTACTGATGTATTCAATGTATTGCTTCAATATTTCAGCATTTACACCTATCATTGAGCCATCTTTAAACAGGTATTCAGCCCATTCTTTTTCTTGATCTACAACGTCTAAAAATACTTGTCGACCTTGCTCTTTCATGGTTTCACTGATTTCTTGCATTTCAGGATCGTCTTGACCATTTGCCCAAAGATTCAATATCGTTTGAGTTCCTGTTAAATGAAGAGCTTCGTCGCGAGCAATAAGTTTAATTATTTTAGCATTACCTTCAAGTAGCTCACGTTCTGCAAAAGCAAATGAACAAGCAAAACTTACGTAAAATCGAATGGACTCTAAGGCATTGACTGAGCATACAGCAAGATATAAACGCTCTTTTAGCGTACGCATGCTTACTTCAATACTTTCGCCGTTAACCTCATATACACCTTCACCTTGCGATTGAAACAACTGAGTAGTAATAATTACATCATCAAAATATTTCGCGATGCTTGCTGCACGTTTCAGTATTGCCGGGTTTACCACAATGTCGTCGAATACTTCACTCGGATCACTGAATAAGTTTCTTAGAATATGGGTGTACGAGCGAGAATGAATGGTTTCACTAAATGCCCATGTTTCTATCCAAGTTTCAATTTCAGGTAATGACACTAATGGCAGAAACACAGCGTTAACAGAGCGAGCAGCCATACTATCAAGTAATGTTTGATATTTAAGGTTCGAAATAAAAATGTGTCTTTCTGAAGCTGTTAGACTTTGCCAGTCAGCACGATCTTTCGATACATCCACTTCCTCAGGGCGCCAGAAAAACGATAATTGTTTTTCAATAAGGCGTTCAAAATTTACAAACTTTTGTTGGTCATATCGGCTAACATTGACACTTTGCCCAAAAAACATTGGCTCTAATAAAGCGTTATTAGCTGATTGATTAAAAGTTGTGTACGTCATTTATTTTTTCCTGAGAGAGTCGACAAATTGCCGAATAAATAGTTATGAATATTGATTTTTATTATAAAAAGATCAAACGAAAAGGTGGGGGAGCCCACCTTATATTTTACAAGCGCCGCCTGCACAGTCATCATCTTCAACTTCAACTTGACTGTCGTTAGCACCATCACGTGTATTATGGTAATACATGGTTTTAACGCCGAGTTTATATGCGGTAAGTATATCTTTTAAGACTTGCTTGATTGGTACTTTTCCGCCTTCAAAGCGAGAAGGATCATAATTTGTGTTAGCAGAAATGGTTTGGTCAATGAACTTTTGCATAATACCTACAAGTTCAAGGTAACCTTGGTTACTTGGAATGTTCCAAAGCAACTCATAATTGTCCTTCAAATTAGCATAATCAGGCACAACTTGTTTAAGAATTCCGTCTTTACTTGCCTTAATACTAATTAAACCACGCGGTGGCTCTATGCCATTTGTTGCATTAGATATTTGCGACGATGTTTCAGATGGCATTAAAGCAGAAACGGTAGAGTTTCTTACGCCGTGCTCAATAATATCTTGACGCAAGGTTTCCCAATCTAAATGAAGTGGTTCATTAACGACTTTATCAATCTCACGCTTATACGTGTCGATAGGTAAGATACCTTGTGATAAACGTGTTTCGTTAAATTTAGGACAAGCGCCCATTTCTTTAGCGAGGTTGTTACTTGCTTTTAATAAGTAAAATTGAATCGCTTCAAACGTTTTGTGCGTTAAGTTATTTGCACTACCGTTTGAATAGTATAAGCCATTCTTAGCAAGGTAATAGGCGTAGTTGATTACGCCTATACCTAATGTTCTTCGACCAACTGTTGCATTTTTTGCTGCTAGTATTGGATAGTCTTGATAATCAAGTAAGTTATCTAATGCTCTAACGGCTAAATCAGCTAACTCTTCAAGTTCATCTAAGCTATCAATAGCGCCTAAGTTAAAGGCTGAAAGTGTACATAACGCAATTTCACCATTTGGATCATTAATGTCATCCATAGGTTGCGTGGGTAAAGCAATCTCTAAACAAAGGTTTGATTGTCTAATTGGTGCTTGAATAGGGTCAAAAGGACTATGGGTATTACAGTGATCTACGTTTTGTAAGTATATACGGCCGGTACTTGCACGTTCTTGAGCAAATAGCGTGAATAAATCTATCGCTTTAATACACTTCTTACGAATAGACGGATCAGCTTCGTATTGTACATATAACGCTTCAAATTTCTCTTGGTCTTCAAAAAATGCATCGTAAAGGCCAGGCACGTCGCTTGGACTGAATAACGTGATCGACTCGCCTTTGATCAAACGTTGATACATGACTTTGTTAAATTGAATGCCGTAATCAAGATGCCTAACACGGTTTTCTTCAACACCACGGTTGTTTTTCAATACCAGAAGGCTTTCTACTTCTAAATGCCAAAGTGGGTAAAATAACGTTGCTGCACCACCACGAACACCACCTTGAGAACAACTTTTAACAGCTGTTTGGAAATGTTTGAAAAATGGAATACAACCGGTATGGAAAGCTTCTCCATTGCGAATTGAACTACCTAATGCACGTATACGACCAGCATTGATACCAATACCAGCACGTTGAGAAACATATTTTACAATTGAACTTGATGCCGCGTTAATTGAATCTAAGCTATCGCCACATTCGATTAATACACAAGAAGAAAACTGTCTTGTTGGTGTTCTTACACCCGCCATAATAGGTGTTGGTAGTGAAATTTTGAACAACGAAATCGCGTTATAGAAGCCTTCAATGTACTTTAAACGCGTAGCTTTCGGGTATTTAGCAAATAAACATGCGGCAACTAACATATAAAGAAATTGAGCACTTTCGTATATTTCACCCGTTACACGGTTTTGAACTAGGTATTTACCTTCTAACTGTTTAACAGCGGCATAACTGAAGTTTAGATCACGGCGATGATCTAGAAAACCTTCCATTTGCTCAAATTCATCTGGCGTATAATCAGTAATTAAGTGTTGATCATATTTACCTGAAGCAACGAGCGAAATCACATGTTCATATAATTTTGGTGGCTCAAACTTACCATAGGCTTTCTTTCTTAAATGAAAGATCGCTAAACGTGCTGAAAGAAATTGGTAATCAGGTGATTCTTCAGAGATTAAATCAGCTGCTGACTTAATAATGGTTTCATGAATATCTTCTGTTTTAATTCCATCGTAAAACTGAATATGAGATTTCAGCTCGACTTGAGATACAGATACATTGTCTAGGCCATCTGCAGCCCAATCTATAACTTTATGAATTTTTTCTAAATCGATGGGTTCTTTTTCGCCGTTACGTTTAGTAACAAAAAGGTTGTTATTCATGAAAGACCTGTAATTAATTTATTGTTCTATATGTCCGTGCGTGAACATTTATTATGCTTATAAACCCTATATGTAGTGTTGTGAACAACAAATGCACTATATCTTGGGGTTTATAAAAATCTAATCACAAGATAATGAGGTTTAGGCTCTAATGCAAGCGCTAAAAGGTAGTGAATTTGGTCCAAAACACGGCATTAATAATTCAGTTAGTAGTGACTAACTTACTAAGGCTTTTTAATTTTGATTTATAGGAAACGCAATCATTTTTTTGATTAATTTTTTTTATATATAATTATTTTATTTATTTTTTCGGGTTATATATTTCAAATAGTAATATAAAATATAAAACCCAATAAAATCAGTGGATAGCGGGATGTCATTAAACTTGATTATTTAGTAGACACGAGAATATCTAAGGGATTTAGTGTCATAAAGTCAGCTCCCCATGTTTTACAGTCTTCTTGATCAATAATATAGCCCCATTGTGCAATGATGGAATACATACCTGCATTATTACCTGCTTCTATGTCTCTTGGAGCGTCGCCAACATATACACAGTTGTGTGCTTTTATATTCATTTCATCGCATGCCAAATATAATGGAGCAGGGTGTGGTTTTCTCTGAGGTAACGTATCTCCACCGATAAGAGATTTACTGTTAGATAATTCGCTAAACTTTGGTACTAAATTTTTTGCTAGATATTCAGGCTTATTAGTAACAATTCCCCAAGGAATATTACCTGCATCTAACGTATTAATAAGCTGGGCGATACCAGGGTAAAGAACGGTATGCACAGAAATATTATTTTCATAGTACGTTAAAAATTCGTCACGTAATGTTTCAAAATCAAAAGCAGATAATCGCTCGCCAAAGCCTAGCTCTAGTAAGCCTTTAGAACCATCTGAAGCGACGGGGCGATAACGCTCTCTTTCAACTTTAGGTAAACCATGTTTTGTTAATACATAGTTTAAGGCTTCACCTAAATCGTTGGCAGTATCAAGTAATGTTCCGTCAAGATCGAACAATACAGCACTATATTTTTTAGGTAATGTTAATTCAGTATCTTTGCTTTTATGGGGCATTTATAAAACCTACGCTAATTTTTGGAAACACAAAATATAGTTAACATCTAACTTATTGGTAAGGGTATGATTTTCAGTTAATGGGTTGTAATTTATCCCAGCAGTATCTATACATTTAAGTCCGTTATCTTCAGCCCACGACATTAAAGTAGAAGGTCGGATAAAAGAATCATGATTATGTGTTCCATCAGGAACAAGCTTAAGGACTTTTTCGGCGGCAACAATAGCAAGTAGATATGATTTAATCGTTTTATTTAACGTTGAGAAGAAAACATAACCATTAGGTTTTACCATTTTAGCACATGCCGCTACGATAGAAGATGGGTCAGGTACATGTTCTAACATTTCCATACAAGTCACAATGTCATAGCTTTCAGGCATTTCTTGAGCTTTTTCTTCCGCGGTTATACGTTGATAATCTACGCTAACGTTTGACTCTAATGCGTGAAGTTTGGCTATATTTAAAGGTTCTTCACCCATATCTATGCCGGTAACCTTCGCCCCAAGTTTTGCTAAGCTTTCGCTTAAAATTCCACCACCACAACCTACATCAAGAATGTTGTGATCAAATATGTTCTGAGCGTGCTGAATAATAAACTGACGACGCAGAGGGTTAATTTGATGAAGAGGCTTAAAATCACCGGTTAAATCCCACCATTGACTAGCGACTTTTTCAAATTTGGCAATTTCATCTAAATTTACATTCTGGCTGTTTGACATGTTTAATGAGCTCTGTATTTAATATTTATATATATGGCAGGGATTCTAAAACAAAAATCAGGGCAAACCTAGAGGCTGTTGATTTTTTGCTATTAAATTTTGTCCACCTTCTTTTCAATATAACCAAGCATTTCAGCCAAGGTAGGTATAAAAGACCTAATTGTAAGATAAAGGTCTTCCAGTAAAAATTCACCAACGATTCATTACGAAAGTGTATTGAGCGTTCAACAACCGCTTAGGCGGCATTCAATGTTAAGCGAAAATTCCTATTTCCTTGATTAGTTAATAAACAGTAGCGAGAGGGTTAAATAAATAGTTAGCTCAAAAAGCATACAGCCCTTGTTTAGTACAATTATTTTTAAATTGAAGCATCTGAAATGGGTTATATAAAATAGATGTTTAACAATAAGTTAAAAATAGTGGGTCGTGTTTTTATAACGAGAAATATTTGCTTAAATAAAGCGGTACAGTCTTGTAAAATTATATGCTAGTATGCCGTGTTAATTACAATAATAATTTCGAAAATTCTGCTTTCGTTTTAAGTTAAGGGATACCATCGATTTATGACTGATCTGGCTAACAACATTGCTCCAGTAAATATTGAAGATGAATTAAAAAGCTCCTATTTAGATTACGCTATGAGTGTAATCGTAGGTCGTGCACTTCCAGATGTACGAGATGGATTAAAACCTGTGCATCGTCGCGTATTATTCGCGATGAACGTATTAGGTAATGACTTCAATAAACCATATAAAAAATCAGCTCGTGTAGTTGGTGATGTAATAGGTAAATATCACCCGCATGGTGATACTGCTGTTTACGATACGATTGTTCGTATGGCACAACCTTTTTCATTAAGGTACATGCTCGTTGATGGTCAAGGTAACTTCGGTTCTGTAGATGGTGATTCAGCCGCTGCAATGCGTTATACCGAAATTAGAATGTCAAAAATTGCACATTCTATTTTAGCTGACTTAGACAAAGAAACAGTCGATTTTGTTCCTAACTACGACGGAACAGAACATATTCCTGCTGTTATGCCAACGAGAATTCCTAATTTATTAGTGAATGGTACGTCAGGTATCGCGGTTGGTATGGCTACAAATATTCCTCCTCATAACTTAACTGAAGTGATTAATGCTTGTTTAGCGTTAATTGAAAACAGCGACTTAAGCATTGAAGAGTTAATTGAATATATCCCTGGGCCAGATTTTCCTACTGCAGGTATTATAAGTGGTCGTGCGGGTATTCAAGAAGCCTATAGAACAGGACGCGGAAAAATAAAAATCCGTGCTCGTGCTGACATTGAAGTTGATGAAAACTCTGGTAAAGAAACCATTGTTGTTCATGAATTACCATACCAAGTAAACAAAGCTCGCTTGATTGAAAAAATGGCTGAGCTTGTTAAAGATAAACGTTTAGAAGGTATTTCGGCATTACGCGATGAGTCTGATAAAGACGGTATGCGTATGGTTGTTGAAGTTAAACGTGGCGAAGTAGGTGAAGTTGTTTTAAACAACTTATACAAACTAACGCAAATGCAAGTATCTTTTGGTTTAAACATGGTGGCATTAACCAATGGCCAACCTAAACTGTTTAACCTAAAAGAAATGTTAGAAGCGTTTGTTTTACACCGTCGTGAAGTTGTTACTCGTCGTACTATCTTTGAACTTCGTAAAGCACGTGAAAGAGCGCATTTACTTGAAGGTTTATCTATTGCATTAGCCAATATAGACCCGATAATTGAGCTTATAAAGAACTCTCCTACACCAGCACAAGCGAAAGAGCAGTTGCTTTCTCGTGGTTGGGATTTAGGTAATGTTGCTGACATGCTAGCTGCTGCTGGTGATGATGCTGCACGTCCTGAATGGGTAGAAGCTGATTTTGGTATTCGCGATGGATTGTATTTCTTAACAACTCAACAAGCGCAAGCTATCCTTGATTTACGTTTACACAAGTTAACAGGATTAGAGCATGAGAAAATTCTTAGTGAATACAAAGAACTTCTCGATATTATTGCTGAATTACTACACATTCTAGCGACTCCTGCTCGTTTGATGGAAGTTATTCGTGAAGAGCTTGAAGTTATCCGTGATGACTTTGGTGATGAACGTCGTACAGAAATTTCTTCTGCTTCTCATGATTTGTCGATGGAAGATCTTATCTGTGAAGAAGATGTTGTTGTTACACTTTCACATGAAGGTTACGTAAAATATCAAGTACTAGCCGATTACGATGCACAGCGTCGTGGTGGTAAAGGTAAAGCCGCAACTAAGATGAAAGAAGAAGACTTTATTGAAAGACTTCTTGTTGCTAATACTCATGACACCATACTTTGTTTCTCAAATAGAGGAAGAATGTACTGGTTGAAAGTATTCCAACTACCATTAGCAAGTAGAACGGCCAGAGGTCGTCCAATTGTTAATATTCTTCCACTTGAAGCTGACGAGCGAATTACTGCTATTCTTCCTGTGCGTGAATACGAAGAAGATAAATTTATCTTTATGGCTACTGCCTCAGGTACCGTTAAGAAAACTCGTTTAACAGAGTACTCTCGTCCTCGTGCAAACGGTATTATTGCTATCAACTTACGTGAAGACGATACGTTAATTGGTGTTGATATCACTAAAGGTGATAACGACATCATGCTATTTTCTGATGCTGGTAAAGTGGTTCGATTTACTGAAGGTAAGAAGAATCCAGAAGACGACAACTTTGTTGTTAAACCTGTTGGCAGAAACGCCACAGGTGTTCGTGGTATGAAACTAGAGAATGAAGAGAAAGTTGTTTCTCTTATTGTTCCTCATAATGACGGTCCAATCTTAACCATTACAGAAAATGGTTTTGGTAAACGTACCGACTTAGATGAATACCCAGCGAAGAGTCGTGCAACTAAAGGTGTTGTATCAATTAAAGTAAGTGAACGTAATGGTAAAGTTGTTGGAGCTGTTCAAGTAGAAGAGCAAGACGAAATTATGTTGATTACTGATAATGGTACTTTAGTACGTACTCGTGTAAACGAAGTCAGTGTTATTGGCCGAAATACACAAGGTGTTCGTATTATCCGAACTTCAGAAACTGAGTCAGTTGTAGCACTACAACGTATTGATGAAATTCAAACAGACGAAGAAGATTTAGAAGGTGATGAAGAAAACTCAGAAACACCGACTAATGAAGCCTCTACTGAGTCTTCATCGACAGAATCTGATGCAAGTGAAGAATCATCGGAAACAGAAAACGATACCGAATAATAACGGCAGCTAAAATAATTAAAAAGGGCGGTTATACCGCTCTTTTTTGTTTTTGGGACTGCAAATATAAGTAAATAGTATAAGTAATCACCTATAGTTATTTAGTAAAAATGAATAATTAACCCAAATCACCTATTTCAATTAGAAGGTTAGAGAAAATGTCAGGCGTTTATAATTTTTGTGCAGGCCCCGCTATGTTACCTGTTGATGTGATGGTTACAGCACAACAGGAATTTATTAATTGGCAAAATATGGGGAGTTCTGTGATGGAACTCAGTCATCGTAGTCCTGAATATATGGCTGTTGCTGCCAAAGCAGAAGCGACATTACGTTCACTTATGGAAATACCAAGTAACTACAAAGTCTTGTTTTGTCATGGCGGTGGACGAGGTCAATTTTCAGCAATACCATTAAACTTATTACCTGTTGGTAAAAAAGCTGATTATATTGTTTCTGGTTCGTGGTCTAAAGCTGCAGCAGCTGAAGCAAAGAATTTTGGTGATGTAAACGTAATCGACATTTCAGTAACCGATGGTGATACAAAAACGATTCAACCGCTAAACGAATGGCCACTATCTGAAGATGCCGCTTATGTACATTATTGCCCTAATGAAACAGTAGACGGAATTGAAATTTTTGATTTACCTGAAACAAACGGCGTACCTTTAGTTGCCGATTTATCATCTACGATTTTATCTCGAAAATTTGACGTGTCAAAGTTTGGCTTAATCTATGCGGGCGCACAAAAGAATATTGGCCCATCAGGTTTAACAATTGTCATTGTTAGAGACGACTTGATTGGACAACAAGCGATCGCTACACCTTGTATTATGAATTATAAAATGTTGGCCGATAATGACTCTATGTATAACACGCCGCCAACATACGCTTGGTATTTGGCTGGTTTAGTATTTGATTGGCTAGCGTCTTTAGGTGGCGTAGAAGCTATGGAAAAAATTAATGCTAAAAAAGCTGCGCTACTATATGACTATATTGATGAGAGTGATTTCTATCAAAATACCATTGTAGCTAAACATCGTAGCTTAATGAATATTCCGTTTTGGTTGAAAAATGAAGAATTGAATAAATCATTTTTAACCCAAGCGACTGAAGCAGGTTTAACTGCTTTAAAAGGTCATCGTTCAGTCGGTGGAATGCGAGCAAGTATATATAACGCTATGCCTATTGAAGGCGTAGAAAAACTAGTAGAATTTATGAAAAAGTTCGAACAGGAGATTAGATAAAGTGGAACAATTAACCTTAAACCCAATAGGTAAAATTAACGGAGAAGTTTTTTTACCGGGTTCAAAAAGCTTATCTAATCGCGCATTACTCATTGCTGCACTGGCTAATGGCGAAACTAAGATCACTAACTTACTCGTTAGTGAAGATATTGAGCATATGCTTAATGCGCTAGCTAGCCTTGGTGTTAAATATACACTAAGCGATTGCGGTACTGAATGTACTGTTGTAGGTAATAATGGTTTTTTCAGCACAGATAAACCGTTGGAGCTGTTTTTAGGAAACGCCGGTACTGCAATGCGTCCATTATGTGCAGCTCTTGCTGCTAGTGAAGGTGAATTTGTTTTGACTGGCGAGCCTAGAATGAAAGAGAGGCCTATCGGTCACTTGGTCAACGCTTTATCACAGCTTAATGCTGATATTGAATATTTAGAAAACAAAGATTATCCACCAGTAAAGATAATGGGTAAAGCTTTAACCGGTAATACTGTAACTATTGATGGTTCTATTTCAAGCCAGTTTTTAACGGCTATACTGATGATTGCTCCTTTGTTACAAACAGATACTAACATAGAGATTGAAGGTGAATTAGTTTCAAAACCGTACATTGATATTACCCTTGATATTATGTCTAGATTTGGTATCACAGTTAAAAATAATGATTATCAATCTTTTACTGTAACAGGTAATCAATCATACCAAGCAGTAGATAAATATATGGTAGAGGGTGATGCCTCTTCTGCTTCTTACTTTTTAGCTGCTGGCGCAATTAAGGGTGGCGAAGTTACAGTACACGGTATTGGTAAATTAAGTGTTCAAGGTGACAAGTATTTTGCTGATGTTCTTGAGAAAATGGGGGCTGAGGTGACTTGGAATGATGAGTCAATCACTGTCAAAGGTAGACCTCTTACCGGTATAGATATGGATATGAACCATATACCTGATGCTGCAATGACAATAGCAACCACCGCGCTTTTTGCTAAAGGTTCGACTACAATTAGAAATATTTATAACTGGCGTGTAAAAGAAACTGACCGTTTATCGGCAATGGCGACTGAATTGAGAAAAGTGGGTGCAGAAGTTGTAGAAGGCGAAGATTATATTTCTATTACTCCGCCAGCATCATTAAAACATGCAGAAATTGATACTTACAATGATCACCGAGTTGCCATGTGTTTTTCTCTTGTTGCATTGAGTGATACACCTGTAACCATTAATGACCCTAAATGTACGGCGAAAACATTTCCAGACTATTTTGATAAGCTAGCGCAAGTTTCTTGTTAAATATGTTACAAAATAAATATTTACGCGATTTTAGCGTTCAAATCTCGTATAATGCCGCCGATTTTCGACATTAGGAGAAAAATGTATGCAGCAAAATGTTCCTGTAATCACGATAGATGGCCCAAGTGGTGCTGGTAAAGGCACTGTAGCGCGCATTGTTGCTGACAAATTCGGATGGAGTTTGTTAGATAGTGGAGCTATTTATCGCGTATTAGCTGTAGCAACTCAATATCATCAAGTGAGTTCGGAAGAAGAAGAGCCACTTATTCCAATGGCAGCTCATTTAGATGTACAATTTGAAGTGAGTAGCGATGGTGAAAGTAAAGTGATCCTTGAAGGCGAAGACGTCACCAATACTATTCGTACAGAAGAAATTGGTAAATTAGCCTCGAAAGTTGCCGCGTTTCCAAGAGTAAGAGAAGCTTTATTGCGAAGACAACGCGCTTTTAAAGTGAGTCCGGGCTTAGTTGCTGACGGTAGAGATATGGGAACTGTTGTTTTTTCAGATGCCCCAGTTAAGGTTTTTTTAACGGCTTCAGCAGAAGAAAGAGCAGAACGAAGATTTAAACAGTTGAAAGCGAAAGGCTATGATGTTAAAATCGGGCGCCTTTTGGATGACATACGTCAACGAGATGAGCGAGACCAAAGTAGAAAGGTTGCGCCATTAGTCTCTGCCGAAGGGGCGCTAGTTATTGATTCTACAGATGTTTCCATAGATGAAGTGGTTGATAAAATATTATCATTTGCCTCTGACAAACTAGCCTAGAAAACAAAATTATTTTAATTGAAGCCTAATGTAAGGATACGCTAGGTATTATTAACAACCCCATGAAACACGAATGTTGATTGGATTATTATCTGAGTTCATATACACGTTATGACTGAAAATTTTGCACAACTCTTTGAAGAAAGTTTAAAAGAAATCGAAACACGTCCTGGTTCAATCATTAAAGGGACTGTTGTTGCAATCAACAAAGACAATGTTTTAGTTGATGCTGGCCTTAAATCTGAAAGTGTTATCTCAATCGACCAATTCAAAAACACCGCTGGTGAGCTTGAAATTAGTGTTGGTGATCAGATCGACGTAGCTTTAGACGCTACGGATGATGGTTTCGGTGAAACAATTCTTTCTCGTGAAAAAGCAAAACGTCACGAAGCATGGCAAGTGCTTGAAAAAGCATATGAAGAAAAAGAAACTGTTATCGGTGTTATCAACGGTAAAGTTA
>Ga0209396_1001506_pt1 | contig 25852 bp, 27 predicted proteins | sample GOMGulsemesocosm_6_FD_184638 | JGI IMG/M metagenome (GOLD analysis project Ga0209396, IMG submission 184638) | Methane-oxidizing microbial communities from mesocosms in the Gulf of Mexico - GOM8C Gulf of Mexico (SPAdes) (version 2) | ecosystem: Environmental > Aquatic > Marine > Cold seeps... | reverse complement strand
TTAACGCTAATACGAACGATGGTACGGTGAACTGGAATTATGATATTAGCGAAGCCAATCTCGACTTCTTAGGTGAGGGCGAGGTGGTAACCGCTGTCTTTACGATTACTGTGACCGATGATGAAGGCGCGACCGATACGCAAGATGTCACCATCAGCTTAACCGGTAGTAACGATAGCCCTGATATTCAAGTAGTGGATGTCACTGGAGCGATTACAGAAGGCACAGCGCTAACGGATAATGGCAGTGTGACCTTTACCGATGTGGATCTAACGGATAACCCAACCGCTACTGAAACCACATCTTCTGTCACTGCATTAGCGCAAGATGGCACGACAGCACTGGTCTTAACATCAACACAACAAGCTGCGATTGAAGCGGCGTTTAGTATTGAAAATGTTAACGCTAATACGAACGATGGTACGGTGAACTGGAATTATGATATTAGCGAAGCCAATCTCGACTTCTTAGGTGAGGGCGAGGTGGTAACCGCTGTCTTTACGATTACTGTGACCGATGATGAAGGCGCGACCGATACGCAAGATGTCACCATCAGCTTAACCGGTAGTAACGATAGCCCTGATATTCAAGTAGTGGATGTCACTGGAGCGATTACAGAAGGCACAGCGCTAACGGATAATGGCAGTGTGACCTTTACCGATGTGGATCTAACGGATAACCCAACCGCTACTGAAACCACATCTTCTGTCACTGCATTAGCGCAAGATGGCACGACAGCACTGGTCTTAACATCAACACAACAAGCTGCGATTGAAGCGGCGTTTAGTATTGAAAATGTTAACGCTAATACGAACGATGGTACGGTGAACTGGAATTATGATATTAGCGAAGCCAATCTCGACTTCTTAGGTGAGGGCGAGGTGGTAACGGCTGTCTTTACGATTACTGTGACCGATGATGAAGGCGCGACGGATACACAAGATGTCACCATTACCTTAACAGGCAGTAACGATACCCCTGATATTCAAGTTGTGGATGTGACTGGAGCGATTACAGAAGGCACAGCGCTGACGGATAATGGCAGTGTGACCTTTACCGATCTGGATCTAACGGATAACCTAACTGCTACAGAAGCCACATCGACAGTCACCGCATTAGCGCAAGATGGCACGACAGCACTGGTCTTAACATCTGCACAACAAACTGCAATTGAAGCCGCGTTTAGTATTGAAAGTGTTAACACTAATACCAACGATGGTACGGTGAACTGGAATTATGATATTAGCGAAGCCAATCTCGACTTCTTAGGTGAGGGCGAGGTGGTAACCGCTATCTTTACGATTACTGTGACCGATGATGAAGGCGCGACAGATACGCAAGATGTGACTATTACATTGGTAGGTGACAATGATACTCCAGTAGCCATTGCTAGTTTGCCAAGTATATCTGGTACCTCAAGCTTGTTGTTTGAACCCGTCACTTTAGCGGGTAGCTTGTTTGAGGATGCTGATTTTGGTGAAACCCAAACCCTTACTTACAGTATTGAAGGTTTGCCAGATGGACTTGTGTTTAATGTAAATACTTTAACTATTTCGGGCGTTGCAACAAGTGGTTTTGAAGGCGTTAATCTTCTACACCTTGTGGCAACGGATATTCATGGTGCTCAAGCAAAAATTCCTATTCTTTTGACCTTAGAATCGGCTCCTGTTGCAATAGGACCTAACCTTGATACAAGTGATTCTGTATCTATCCCGACAATAGGATTCAGTGCTCCCGACGTTAACTTAAATATTGACGCTCTGCCATCAGGTACTTTTGGTGAAGGTATTGATTCAAAAGGCTTCTCATCAGAAGCTAACGATTCTCAAAGTACACCTGAACCAGCAGCTGACTCGTCTGTTTCTAATCCAGCAAACAGCGGAGTTACTGCTAATCAGAATAATGTTCAGGTATTCGAGTCACAGGTCTCTGTCAATGTTGATGCGAGTGGGCAAGTGCAGATTACTCAAGGCGATAGTCTTGATAGCGGCTCTAATCTATCGGTTGCCGATATTGTTACCCAGGATGTGGGAGTCGATATCAAGCTCTCAGATATTGGAATAGGGTCTTCTTTTACTGCCACTCTGTCTGATGGAACAGCATTACCTAGCTGGGTTGAGGTTGATCCTAATACAGGTGATGTCTTTATGGATCCTCCTGAAGGGCAAGGTAATATTTCATTAAAGATAAATGCGGTTGGGACTGATGGCATAACTAGGGTATTGGAGATTGAAATAGATCTCGATAGTTTACCAGAGTCAGCATCCACGAATGCCGTTGAATTAGAGACGGTAACAGATACGAAAGAAGACCACATGACCTTTGATCAACAGGTTGAATTAGCAGGTAATGGTCAAGATAACTATGGTAGTGACTTAATGAAATTATTAGCGTCGTAATTTATGTCGGACAATTCTGTTACTAAACTGCTCCAGATAGAGCAACAAGTTCGCTGCTGTGAAACCGCCACTGAACTTAACTTTGTCATGGTTAATGCGTCGCGAAATCTTGTTGTGTATGAACAGGCTACTTATTTGGCGGGTAATGAGCTGGAAGCGTTAAAGTTACAGGCATTAAGTGATGTTCCCTTAGTCGATCGTACAACGCCTTTTAGCGCTTGGATTGAGCAAGTTGCAAGCTTGCTTGATCGCTCAGAGCAAGGGGGTAAGGTTCATGAGATAAGTGTTAATAATTGGCCGAATGAATTAAAAAAAGAGGTCAACGAATTTACACCGCCCCATATGCTGTGGCTTCCTTTGTTTATTCCTTCTAAGCCAAATGAAAGGGTAGGGGTTCTGGTTTTAGCCAAATCGACCCCTTGGTCTGATAAAGAAATAGGTTTGTTGCAGCATCTTTCCTCATCTTATGCTCATGCCATGCAGTTATTTATAATCAAATCAGGGTGGAAGTATTTCTTTAAAAAGGCCCAGACTAAGAAAATTCAAAGCTTAATACTTGTCGCTTTACTCGCTATCAGCTTCATCCCTGTTAGATTAGCGGTTTTAGCACCTTCTGAAATCATTGCCAAAGACCCTCATTTAGTCATGTCGGCTATTGCTGGTGTGGTAAGCCAGGTTTTGGTTAAACCTGGTGATAAGGTATCTATTGGGCGGCCTTTAGTCTTGATGGATAAGACGGATTTACAAGGCTCCTATGATATTGCTTTAAGGGAATTACAGAGAGCAAAAGCTGAGCTAAGGACCTCTGAACAGGCCGGTTATGTTGATAGAAAAGCGAAGTCTCAGTTAGTTGAACTTGAGTCTCAAGTAGCGCTAAAACAGATAGAGTTGAATTACGTTAAAGCAAAATTAGCGCAAACGGATATCCATGCAAAAAAGGCAGGTCTTGTTGTACTTGATGATCCTGAGAAATGGAAAGGTCGTCCAGTGGTTGTCGGAGAGAGAATATTTTTGATAGCAGATCCTGCTAATGTAGAGTTAGAAGTGATGTTGCCCGTAAAAGATGCTATCTCGTTAAATCATGGTGATAGGGTGACATTTTATCTGGATACGGACCCATTAAACCCTATTCAATTCAGCGTGAATTATTCTTCATTCGAATCAAGTTTAACGCCAAACCAAACCATTGCTTATCGTATTAATGCGGATATTAATGAGTTCGAAACAGCACCAAGAATTGGCCTACGTGGCGTGGCTAAATTATATGGTGAAGAAGTGACATTAGCTTATTATGTATTTCGACGACCAATTACCTTTGTTCGTCAAAATTTAGGCTGGTAAATGTTTGCCAATACTGGTCTAGGTGTACTGCCTAAATTACGTCAAAATCTACAACTTCTATCTGCACCTCCTGATGAGGACGGTGAACCTAGATGGCAGATTTTTGATCCGACAAACAATAAGTTTTACTATTTGTCTCTTACTGCATTGTCTTTATTTCGCAAGTGGTCGAGTGCATCCAATAAGTTGGATTTATTATCAAAACTTGAATCTGAAAACAACTATGTAAGCCAGAACGAACTGGACACCTTTATTCAATTTTTAAAAATTAACCACTTATTAGAAATCAAATCAAAAGAGGATATTGCTGGTTTTAAAGAGGTTTTGAGCCAACAAAAGAAACATGTCTTATTATGGCTATTACATAATTATTTATTCATTAAATTGCCTCTGTTTCGTCCCGATTTGTTATTAACGCGTTTATATCCAATCACAAAATCTCTTTTTAGTTTGAAATTACATCAGCCTATTTTTTTATTAGGTTTGATTGGTATATTCATGGTCATGAGGCAGTGGGAAGTATTTACTCACACGTTTCAAAATATGCTCAATACCTCATCAATACTTTATTACATCATAGCTTTAGTCTTAGTAAAGTCTGCCCATGAATTGGGACACGCCTTAGTCGCAAAGCGATATGGATGTAGGGTTAGCTCTATGGGAGTTGCATTCCTTCTTATGACACCCATTCTCTATACAGATACAACGGATGCTTGGCGGTTACGTTCTCGGTTTCAGCGTTTAAGCATTGTGACAGCGGGTGTTAGAGTTGAAATTTATATAGCCTGTTTAGCCACTTTCTTATGGGGGATAGTCCCGGATGGTAGTTTACGTAACATGCTGTTTTTTGTTGCGACGACAAGTTGGATTTCATCATTACTGATTAATATAAGCCCTTTTATGCGGTTTGACGGTTATTACGCATTATCGGACTTTCTTGGTATGGAAAACCTTCAACCTCGATCTTTTTTAGTGGGTAAATGGTTTTTAAGGGAACGATTATTTGGTTTTGGCTTCTCCCCCCCTGAGCCCTTGAACCGGAAGAAATGTCGGTTAATGGTGATTTATGCATGGTGTACATGGGTATATCGATTATTTCTTTTTATCGGTATTGCCGCTCTAGTTTATTATTTTACCTTCAAACTACTGGGCATCATTCTATTTGTAGTAGAAATCGCTTTTTTTGTTATTTTACCCATTACAAAAGAAATGACGGTTTGGTTTAAATTGAGGAATGAAATGTCTTTAAATCGTACGAGTCTAGTGTCGATTTTGTTATTTGTATTAACAGTGGCACTGTTAGTTATCCCTTGGAAAAGTCAGGTGAGTGTCCCGGCTGTGATAACATTTGAGCGTTATATCACCTTATATTCTAGTGATAACGCAGAGGTCATTTCTTGGGATATAAGATCAAGTATTCAGGTGGAAAAGGATCAAATATTAATTCATTTAAGATCTGCTGAAATAGAGAAAGACATTGATATCACTCAAACTAACTTGGAGCAGCTAAATAAAAAGTGGCAACGTTCTGGCGTTAATGCCAAAGAATTATCATCTAGTTTGATTATTCAAACTGAACTTGCCCGTGAAACGTCCCGCTTACAGGGGTTAGTTAAAAAGCAAAAAAGGCTGCTTATTAAGGCGCCTTTTAATGGGGTGATAGGTCAGGACGCATCTTTAACTAATGGTGATTTTGTCAATAATAAAATGCCATTAGCAACATTATATGATGGGCAAAGTCTCATTGTTAAAGCCTATATTCGCGCTCAACTTATCTCTCAAATTGAAATACAAAAACGAGCTAGCTTTGTTGGAAATGACGGTAAGCCTTTAGTGAATGAATTAGTCATTGAAAGGGTCATCCCAACGGCAATAACAAACCTTAATTATTTAGGGCTTTCTTCTTCGTACGGGGGGGAGATAGTGACAGAATTGCTAGATGAAAAAGAGATTCCTAATGAGGCACTTTACGAAGTACATCTTAAAGTATTAGGAGATGCGCATTTAACAAGGCAGCAATTAGGCCAAGTGAGTCTTTCCATTGAACCTGAGAGTTTCATCTTAAGTGGCTTACAGCATATATATGGCGTATTTATTAAAGAATCTATCTTTTAGATGTTAGGTATCCTTCATTACTAATATTATTGTCGTATTAGAGTGTGTGAATAATACGACAATAATCAGATGTTTTGCTCTGAAACGACCTGTTAAATTGTGACAGAATTTATTTAGCAATTTTGTTTTTCATGACGGTCGTTTTTCTTATAGGAGATTCATATGTCTTTACTTAATTCAGCCATTAGACAAATTGACTGGCAGTCTGTCTCTTCCTCGTTACATGAAAAGGGTTATGCTCTTATTCCTGAATTCTTAATGCCAGATATGTGTCAAAACTTGATAAATCGTTATGAGAATATTGATGAATATCGTAAAACGGTTGAGATGAAACGATACCGTTTTGGTTTGGGTGAGTATAAGTATTGGAATTATCCACAACCAGATGTTGTTCAATGCTTAAGAGAGGGGCTTTATCCCCATCTGGTGCCTGTCGCGAATGCTTGGATGCGGTCATTGAATATTGATAGGGTATTTCCTTCTTTGTTACCCAGTCTAAAAGCCCAGTGCGATGAGGCGGGCCAATCTAAACCAACCCCACTTATTCTGAAGTATCCCCAAGGCGGGTTTAACACCTTACATCAAGATTTATATGGAGATATATATTTCCCGTTACAAGCGGCGATCGTCTTGAATCAAAGGGGTGATGACTATACTGGTGGTGAATTTGTATTAACGCGTCAAGTGCCAAGGGCTCAATCTCAGGCGATTGTCTTAACCCCTGAGCAAGGTGATATGATTATTTTCACCACGAATTTCAAACCCGAAAAAGGTGTGAAAGGGTATTATAGAGTGACCATGAAACATGGTATTAGTGAAGTATTAAGTGGTGAGCGTTTTGCAATGGGCATTATTTTTCATGACGCGACCAGCTAGTTTAATGTGCTTAAAGGTGAAGGTTTAGAATAATGGATCTGTTTGATCAATTAGAAGAATGGCCAAGGCAGTTATTGCCCCATGATGGTTGTGTTGAATACCATGGCATCATCATGTCGATACAAGATGCGGATTATTTTTATCAGGCACTGTTTAGCAGTATTGAATGGCAAAACGACGAAGCCGTCATTTTTGGCAAAAGAATCATTACCAAGCGTAAGGTGGCTTGGTATGGCGATAAACCTTTTAGTTATACCTATTCAAATACCACGAAAACAGCTTTGCCCTGGACCCAGGAACTCATGACACTGAAAGCCATGGCAGAAGCGCAAAGTGGAGAGACTTATAATTCATGCCTGCTCAACCTTTACCATGATGGTAGTGAAGGTATGGCGTGGCACAGTGATGGTGAAAAAGATCTGAAAACAAATGGCGCGATTGCGTCTTTAAGTTTGGGGGCAGAAAGAAAGTTCGCCTTTAAGCACAAGAATAGTAAAGAAGTTATCTCTCAGGTCTTAGATCATGGCAGTTTATTGGTAATGAAAGGTAGCACTCAGACACACTGGTTACATAGATTACCGCCCACAAAAGTGTTTCACGGGCCTAGGGTGAATTTAACCTTTCGTACTATAGATACCTATTACTAGCTTAAAATATGTTACCGTTTTAGAGAGTGAGGTTTGTACCAGTGAGACGGTTTAAGTGAAATTAACCTTAGATTTATTTTAACAAGATCGATGAATTAATAATATTAAGGGGTAAAAGATGCAATTTGAAACTTGGTTAGCGTTTTGTTCCATTGCTTTTTTGGCGGCAGCGATTCCAGGCCCAGCTATTTTGTTAGTATCGACCCATAGTTTGCAGTATGGTTTCTTACGTTCCCTTTTTGCCGCCGTAGGTAATATCACGGGGTTATTCATTATGTCAGCCTGCGCTATTTTAGGCTTGACTGCACTCGTCGCTTTTTCCGCCACCGCATTTACTGTGATCAAAATAGTCGGTGCTTTTTACTTGTGTTATTTGGGCGTGAAACTTTGGCGTAATGGTGTGAAGTTAGAAGGTGTTGAGAAAGAAGAGGTAAGCAGTTTAAGTGCGTGGCGTTTATATAGCCAAGGCTTGCTTATCTCCTTAACTAATCCTAAAGCGATTATCTTTACGTCAGCGCTGTTTCCGCAATTTATTGACGTTAGCCAACCTTTGTTGCCCCAGTTTAGTTTATTGATACTGACCTTAATGTCTTGTTCTTTTATTTGTTTGGCTTGCTATTCCTTGTTGAGTCAAAAGCTCAAGTCGGGGTCGAAGGCGCATATTTCTGGTTCGCGTTTAGGTAAGGTATTTGGTACCACTTTTATCACTGCAGGTGGTGCCTTAGTCTTGTCGTCACAAAAATAATGAGATCAGACTTGAGGGAAAATTAATTTTGATCATGGATGAAAACGGATTAAGGTTACAGTATCAAAAAGAGGGCTATTTGGTATTAAAGGGAATCCTTAGACAAGTTGACCTTGCCCGTTTAAGTGCCTTAGTTGAACCCATTTACCAAGCATGGTTTAAAGATAACGAGGCGCTTATCTTTGAGCATAAAATGCTTAATATGCATTCTCTGACTCGACCAGAATATTTTTTTGATGAAGTTCAAAATAGAGCCAGGTTATTCGATGCGATCGCACACCCTAAGCTCATAGAGGTCGCCGATAAGGTGTTTGGAGAGGGGCTCTATTTTCATAATACTCAGCTCTTTTTTAATCCTACGAATTCGGCTCGGCGGCCCTATTGGCATAGAGATATGCAGTATAGCCCCTTTTCTGAGTCTGACCTGATGGCTGAATTAGGTAATATGTTAAACCTGCATTTTCGTATTCCTTTCATTAAAGAAACGGGCATTGAATTGGTACCAGGCACTCATCAAAGATGGGATAATTCAGAAGAGAGAAAGGTGAGGCTTGAGCTTGATGGACACCTTAATAGTGACAAACTATCCGGTTCAAAATTGATCACCCTTGACGTGGGGGATGTGCTTATTTTCAATGCACAGATGTTGCATAGAGGAAACTACGCCTTAAATTCAGAGCGTAAAGCATTAGATTTATGTATCGGTAAATACCATAAATTTACTGCGCCTTCATTGGATAAAAACTGCCTTCCTTCAACGATAGAAATGAAAAATATCAAGCATAAAAAGTGGTATCGAAGTGCCTATGAGGTGATGTAAAATCGCACCGAAAAAACTTAATAACTTACTCACTGTTGAGTATCACTTCACACTAGTTTAGTAGCGCTAAATCTTTTCTCGATTTTAGATTAATTATCTGAAAAAAAAGAACTTTAAGTCATATTTAGAGGGTTGTTAAGTGGTGTTTCGTGACTCATATTAGTATTGTTTAAGTGAATAATTAATGTGACTTTACTAAATAGGGTGTTGAATGAAAAAAGCGGTATTCATGGTGTTAATGTTAAGCGCTAGTTTTTCTGTTTTTTCAGTCGAACAAATTCAGATCGTCACAGAAAACCTAAAACCTTTAAATTACCTTGAGGGTAACGAGGTTAAAGGTAGCTCCACTCAAATTGTACGTAAGTTATTACAGGAAAGCGGTCTAACGGGGTCCATACAGGTATATCCTTGGGCGCGTTCCTATGCGATGGCATTAAGGCAAAAAAACACCTTAATTTATACTATTAATCGAACCCCAGAGCGTGAATCTAAGTTCAAATGGATCGGTTTAACGGCATCAAAAAAATATAACTCTTCCCTGTATAAATTGAAGTCCAATCACCATATCCAAGCGACTAATTTAGAAGGGGCAAAGGCTTATACTGTGGGTGTTAATATTGGCGATGTTAATCATGAATTATTAAAGTCTGAAGGTTTTGAATATATTAGTGCCGTCTCACAGCGATCTCAAAGTATCAAAATGTTGATGCGCAACAGAATCGATTTGATTGTGGGTTCTTACCCTATTTTATGGGAGGAGTTTAAACGGTTGGGTGAGTCTGTTGATCGTATCGAGGTGCTGTTACCTTTTAGAGTATCTCAGCCATTTATCGCCATGAGTAAGCAAACCCCAGATGCATTGGTTAATAAATTAAGATCAGCCTATCAGCGACTTGTCTTAAGGGGTGACATACCTGATTTCGAAAGTCCTGATGTTGAACAAATTGTTTTGCAAGCCCAGTGACCGCCGATGATTAGGCGGTCAGACTGTTTAGCAGGCCTAATTAATTCCTCGTAATCTCCTTATCCCCGAGCTTTTAAACATTAGCTCGACAGATTACGCTCTTTAGGGTCATCACTTAAGTATTCAACAAACTCGACTTCAAAACCTGCAGGGTCAATAAAATAAACATTCTTTCTAAACTCATCTTGGGCACCATTTTTAGCAATGTCATAACCGGCTGCCAATAAACGATTGATGAGGGCGTCCAAATTATTCGTCACATAGGCGAAATGGGCCAACCCAACTTGATGTCCGTCTAGGTCTCTATTCAGGCCTTCACCATGGTCACTCATAGCAATGTATTGATAGTCATCACCAAAATGCAACCAGTTTCTTGGTTTACCAAACCATTCTCCTGCCCCTTCATCTCGCACTTGCCAATGGGGGAATACAGCTTGGTAAAATTTGAGCATGGCGGGGATGTCACTGACAACCAAATTAATGTGTTCAAGTTGAATCATAATGGCTTCCTTTTGAAGTCTACTGAATGGAATAAGTAGAGAATAATTCCTCAAGTTAACCTGAGGTAAAGCGATATGTTATTTGTTATAAGAATAGTCATTATGGGGTAAATCAATAGTCAGGAGATAACCAAGACGAGCGGATAGCGTTTTAAGATGAGTGAGGCTGGCTGGTTGTAAGCAAACCTTGCGTATAAGGTTTGCTTACAGAGTGGCTATTTATAAGCGCTTAACGCTGTGAGGAGTCCTTGTACTCAAGGTATTTATGTTGCGTCGCAATATGGTCTGCAATGTGCTTAGCATCATGCCATACCCCCCAAATGAAGGTCGAGCCACGGCGAGATAACCAAGGAAGCCCAATAAAATAGACGCCAGGCTCTGTGGAGACACCTCGCTGATGCTGGGGCTTACCTTTCTCATCTAAGGCATCTACTTGTAACCAGCTGTAGTCAGTAGCAAAACCGGTTGCCCAAATAATGCTACTAATACCGGCCTCTGCTAAATCAAGTTCTAACACAGGATTCGCGACACAATCCGGTTCAGGGTAGGTAAAGCGTGCCTCCGGCTCTTCAGGTAGATCCAAACCATTACGTTCAATATAGGCGTCAGCCGCATCCAGAAGTGCGTGGTAATTTTCATCACCTTTGGATAAATTGTGTGCTAGGTCTGCTTGGAAGCTCACCTTATCGCCATTGAATGCTTTGGTAAGGCCGACCAATGTCATACCTTTATGGGCTAAACCTCTGAAGTCCACAGTATGGCCGCCATTGGCACCACTCACAGCGATGGTGACATGCTCTGTGCCGGGCTTCATTGCCTCGGCATCCCATTCACCTAGTACGCCTAACCACCAACAAAAATCACGGTTACGGTAAGCGCGTGGTGGACGGTCATGAGCACCAACTGATAAGTATACTTTTCTACCTGATGTTTGCAGTTCATCCGCAATCTGAACACCTGAGGAGCCAGCACCAACGACCAATACAGCACCTTCAGGCAATTGTTCTGGATTACGATATTGAGCTGAATGTATCTGCTCTATCTTATCTGTCTTTGGGGCAATGGGTGGAATGACAGGTTTTTGAAAGGGGCCTGTGGCAGAAACAATACGGTTAGCCTCTATGACACCCTCTGATGTCTCTATGGTAAAACCTGGGCGATCAGTATTTTTTGTTGCTTTAGTGACTTCTATACCAGTGCGAATCGGAGCTTTGAATTTTTTTGCATAGTCAACAAAGTAGTCAGCCACGCGCTCTTTTGGCGCAAACTCATCTTGACCTAGATCGTCAAATTCAAGTCCTGGAAATCGATCGTGCCACGCAGGGCCATTGGCAACTAAGGAGTCCCAACGCATAGTACGCCAGCATTCAGCTATGCGGCTTCGTTCTAATACCAGATGGGGAATATTAAGCTTGGTAAGGTGTTCGCTCGTTGCGATACCTGCCTGACCGGCACCAATAATAAGCGTATCAATTTTTTCAACTGCCATTTCAGTATCCTTTTTATTCTTCTTCAGCCTGGGAGGACTGAGTGGTTAGATAAATCTTTTCCACAACGGGTGGGTCAGTGGAGCCAAATATAGGTTGCTAGAATCATGTGTTTTAGCAGATAAACTTTGTTAAAACTGCTAAATCTTTGATCTTTAATGAGGAGGGATAAGGCGACTTAATTCATCATTTGTCCTGATGCTTTTTCTTGGCATCTGATTTATTAAGTGGGGAATAACCTGCCCCTCCTATGCCTAATTAGGTTATGGGTAAATAGGTTATTGGTAAAACATTATTAACTTTACAAAAGGATCAGAAAAATTAATGCAGGGTGCTTATCATTACGGTGAAAAGCCCGTTTAATCGTTTTGTTAATAAGGGCTTGTCCAGCTCGCAGAGGTACAATGTTTTTGTAAAAAATCCATAAAAATACGGACTTTAGGAGGTAGATGTTCTCTATGAGGGTAAAGGGCATAAATCCCTCTTGGAGGCAGTTCATGATCTTCTAAAATTGGCATGAGTTTACCGCTATTCAACTCATTAAAAACGGTTGCTTTAACCATGGCCGCGATACCTAGACCTTGAATTGAAGCATCAATCACGGCATCCACAGAATTAATTTTTAGGCTACTTTTAATCTCTGGTGGTGCTTGCACTGTTTGAGTTTTTTTGTGAGTGAATGAGCCAACGATAGGGGCGGACAAAATAGATAAACTGATCCATTGGTGATTGCTTAATTCCGTCGGTGTTTTCGGTGTTCCATAACGGGCTAAATACTCTGGTGATGCAAAAAGAATGACCGGACTTTCGCAAAGCTTTTTAGCGACCAGATTAGAGTCTTTTAATTTACCGACTCGTATGGCCAGGTCTATACCTTCATCGACCATATCGACGACTTGATCACTGAGTTGTAAATCAATGTTTAGTTGGGGGTAAAGGCTTCGTAATTCCTTAATGACGGGAATGAGCAAGGCTCTGCCAAAAGAAATCGGGCTCGATACTCTCAGTGTCCCCGTAGGCTGATTTTGATATTGTCTTAGTTCATTTAAGGCAATGTCTGCCCGGTTAACAATTTGCTCACAATGGCGATAATAAATTTCTCCAGCCTCTGTCAAACTCAGTTTACGAGTAGAGCGGTTTAGCAGACGAACACCCACTTCTTGTTCTAATAAACTAATTTGTTTGCTAACCGCTGACTTTGCCACTCCAAGTCGTCTCGCTGCTTCTGAGAAACTTTGAGCCTGTACCACTTTGGTAAAGACTCCAACGCGCTTTAATTCTTCCATCTTTGTTCTCAAAATTTATCTGGCGAACGCACATCGTTCACTTATGGGGAACAGTATTGTTCAAAATCTCTATCTAGTAAAGATATTGGAAACTGCCAAACTTGTTTTTAACGTTTGAGCAAAGAGGTAAAGAGTGATCTTTTCCTAGTTCAATAAGTGCCCTGCTTGATAGGGCGATAAATTGCAGAGATGAGAGGCGTTTCATGTTAGTTAAAAAAAGAATGATGATGTTCATTGGCGTGGTGTTTACGACTCTAATGATGGTGCAAGCAGGCTTTGCTAAAGAGGCCGTTTGGCAGGCAGCGGATGGCGTGTATAAGTACGGACCTGGCCAAGGTTTTAATTCCATGTTTGTGCTGACTGATGAGGGAGTGATTGTTTTTGATTCAGCCAATACTCAGCATGCGAAAGGCTTGTTAGCGCAAATTAAGAAAATAACCGATCAGCCTGTTCGTTATGTGGTGCAAAGTCATAACCATTGGGATCATGCCGGTGGTGCTCAGGTGTTTCGCGATGAAGGTGCGACAATTTTAGCCCATGTTGAAGCCTATGAATGGATGAAGGGCAATCCTCACCCTGATCTAGCTTTGCCAGATGAAGTTTGGGCGGGTAAGCGCAAAAACATTGTATTAGGTGGCAAAACGGTTGAGTTGCATTATTTGGGCATGAACCATGGTTTGGGTATGACTGTTTCTATTTTACCAAAGGAAAAAGTCGCTTTTATTGCTGACTTGGTTACCCCTAATCGTGTGTTATTCACGCTTGTCCCCGATTTTAATATTACTGAATGGGTGAGAAGTTTAAAAATCATTGAAAATATGGACTTTGATAAAGCGATTTATTCCCATTCACACGCCAAAACACCTTTTGGCGATATGACAGATGTGGTGAAAACCCGTGAGTTCATTGAAGATTTACAAGGCGCTATCGTCGCTGAATTCCAACTAGGAAGCCAATTCTTAGATATTCCTAACAAGATTAAGCTGGATAAATATAAGGATTGGGTTGGTTATGATGAATGGCTTCCAATGAACACCTTACGTGTCATGTTAGATATGTGGATGGGGCCTTACCCTTGGCGTCCGACGCCTCATTATGAGTAAGTCCTGCTTAGGTTGGGAAAGTAATGAGAAGTTAAGCAAAAGAGGCCTGTTTAACTATACTTCTTGCTGTTTCAGACCTATTTTTCGTAAAAGGTCGTTCTTATTAATGAGAGGAAATAAGTGATGAGTATTAAAGTGTTGTTGGAAGTAGATGCAAAACCTGAGTGTATTGATGAGCTAAAAAACACCTTAGTGGCTATTTTACCGGATACCCGAGCTTACGATGGCTGTATGGGGGTTGAGGTGAAAGGGAATCAAGATGATGCTCTGAACCTAGTTTTAATTGAGAGTTGGGAGACGCGAGCTAAGTATGAAACCTATCTCGCTTGGCGTACAGAGACTGGGGCTGTTGATGCTCTCGTGGCCATGCTATCTGGGCCACCCAGTATTCGTTACTACGATAATTTGGATATTTAATAGGATACAGAATTAAGCATCTCTTCTTTTTACGATTGGAATTTTTATATTTCAAAAAAGTAGAGGGAGAGTTGCCAAACCTTCATTTATGACGTCTTCTTCTGCTATATTTTGAGATATTGATTTTCTTAAGGTTAAGCCTAATATTATGATAGATCTGCTAAAAAGCCCTTTTTATATTAACCATGCTAATCGCTTGATTGAGAGTTATAAATTATTGACTGGAAATGACTTATTTCCTGTTACCAATAAAGATGGTGAGACAGATTGCAGTAATATAGACAAAATACAGGCTGCCAGTTTTGTCTTGTTATCTCATGGTTTAGGGCCAGACCCACTGTTTAATTATGCAAACCCAAAAGCGTTAAATTTGTTTGAGATTAGTTGGGATGATCTATTAAAAATGCCCTCTCGTTTATCAACAGAAACGATCAATCAAACTAAACGAGAAAGCCTTCTTAATACAGTAAACCGTCAGGGTTATATTGATAATTATTCTGGGATTCGCATATCCGCTAAAGGCCAACGTTTCATGATTAATCAGGCTGTCGTTTGGAATGTTATCGATGCTCAGGGTAAATATTACGGTCAAGCGGCTATGTTCAAAGAATGGGATTTCCTTTGAGGAAAGTATCACTACTGAAAAAAAATGCCTTTTTAATCTTACCTTTAATCTTATTGAACCTGGGATGCAGTGCTAAGGGACCTTCAGAGGGACGCGGGCTCACATTAGAGGAAGAGCAAAAGTTAGATGACATTGTGATGGAGCATGAATTCTATTCGGGCTGTGTAACAGAAAAAATTGCCGATATACATTGGCAATTGTGTGAGGACCAAGGTATCTGCGAGGTGGATATCAGTGACACACTAGAGTATGGAGAATGGCTCTCTATTTATAGGGCTTGTATTGCAAATACACTGTGAAAGCGGGGTTCAATGGAATGATAAACGATGTAATGAGTTACGATGCAGTGGATCTATTAAAGGTGAAAAATGCCTTAGTTTGGATTCAGTCTTCATTAGAGTATCAAGATATTCCTTATCAAGTGGTGGGTGGCTTAGCCGCTTATATCTATGGCGCAAAACGTGCTGTGGAGGATATTGATCTTTATATACCAAGGGAAACCGTACAAAAATTAATGCCCATTATAAGCCCTTATATTTCTAAACCGCTTACCCATTATGTTGAAAATAATTGGGACCTAGAATATGTTCAACTTATCTATGAAGGCCAAAAAATTGAAATAGGGTTAACCCCTGGAGTGAAAATTCGTCAAAGTGAAGGTGATTGGGTTATCCAACATATTGATTATACGACATCTATATTTTCTGAGTTCGAGGGCATAAGGGTACCGTTAATGCCCAAGTACCAATTAATTGAATACAAGTTGATTCTTGCTAGAGAGGTCGATCATTTTGATATTGATCTCATAGATTATTAATATTGGGTGATAGTGTTGAAATATGACGTCTTTAAAACCGGGCTCTAAAATGCCATTCATCGTCTTTAATATCGTTTCTGATATTTTGACGAATCCCGCTTTCAATCTCATCACATTCAATATCGTAAAGGCCGCATAGCTTAAAGGCTTTTCGAAAATTCACCTCTAGTCCTAAATACTCATAAACCACGCGCGTGCAACAGGGCATGCGCTCGCCACTGCCAGAAACGCCGAGTTTTAACCCAGTAAGACAATCGATACGGTTCTTAAAAGAAGGGAAGAGAATTGTTTGAGTTATTTCATATTCAGTCAAGGTTTCAAAATCCATCATAAAAATCCGATCAGATAAATAGTGCACCATACCTTTATATTTTCCGTGAAAGGCCTGTCGACGTCCCGTTTCGACAATACGCTCCGTGCGTTGAAAGTAGGTTTTTCCTCCTTGTTGCTCTAGACATACCAATGTCCTTAGAATTTTACCGGGATAAGCCATAGATAGGTAATATTCGAAATAATAACCGAGATATTTATCGAGCCCTTTTTGGCCGATTTTATCGATTCTTTGTTGATAGTGCTGGGCTGGATCCAAGGTGGGCTTAACCGGATTAGAAAGAGATTCTGGTTTTACCTGTACTAGGCGCTGAAACTGTTTGTGAGGCAAGTTTATTTCTTCTATTTCAACCCCGAAAAAGTCGCAAAAACGACGAAGGGTATTGGCAGAAGGCTTGGTTGTGCCATTTAGATAACGATTAAATTGAGCACGGTTAATGTCAAGTCGACGGCAAACTTCGGAAATGGACTTATAGAAGCTAGATAATAATTTTAGGTTTTTTTGAAAATCATTATTCATAGGCCTTCCTACTGGTTTGGGGATATTTAAAAAAGTTTTAGTGCTAGTTGATGCTAATTTAGCATCAACTAGCACCAAAATGATACAGGTTACAAACTCCCTAAATGATAGCGGCTCACGTTACATTAAGACTCTGCTTGAAATACAGTATTTACCCTGTCCTAGCACTAGTGCTGGGCAGGGCTTTTTTTGCTAGTTCAGCGTCTTAATATAAAGGGTTTAGACAGATGGGAATGCGATCAGAGTGTGATTTATTGGGGCAAATGGATGTGCCTTTTGATGCTTATTATGGAATTCAAACCTTAAGAGCCTCCCAGAATTTTTCTGTGACAGGCGTCGCTATTTCACACTTTCCTGATCTCATTGTGGCACTTGCCATGGTAAAGGCTGCTGCAGCGAGAACCAATCAAGCACTTGATTTAATCTCAGAGAAAAAAGCCGAAGCCATAGTCGGCGCCTGTGAAGAGCTGATTATTGGTAATTACCACGATGAATTTATTGTCGATGTCATTCAAGGCGGAGCGGGTACTTCCACCAATATGAATGCCAATGAGGTGATAGCCAATATTGGACTTGAGTTAATGGGTCATAAAAAAGGTGAGTATCAATTTCTACATCCTAATGACGATGTCAATTGCTGCCAATCGACTAATGATGCTTACCCCACGGCTGCGTGTTTAGGCATTCAGTATGCCGCGGATAACTTTATTCCTAGCCTAGCCTCTCTAAAAGAAGCGTTAGAAGATAAAGGGCGTGAATTTGCCCATATAATGAAAATGGGCCGTACTCAGTTACAAGATGCTGTCCCTATGACACTAGGTCAAGAGTTTGATGCGTTTGCGGTTAATCTAGGCGAAGATATCGATCGTATTCATGAAGCGTGTGAGCTGTTATGTGAAGTTAACCTAGGTGGTACTGCTATAGGGACAGGCATTAATACCCCTTCAGGTTATGCCAAGCTAGCTGTCGCTAACTTGGCCGAGCTTTCATCTAAGCCTTTTGTGCCGGCAGTGAATTTGGTTGAAGCCACGTCAGATATGGGGGCCTTTGTTTTCTTCTCAGGTATTTTAAAACGTCTCGCGATAAAACTTAGCAAAATGAGTAATGATCTAAGATTGTTATCGAGTGGGCCCAGAACCGGCTTTGGAGAAATTCAATTGCCCGCGATGCAACCTGGCTCTTCTATCATGCCAGGTAAAGTAAACCCGGTTATTCCAGAAGCGATGAACCAAACAGCTTATCAGGTGATGGCCGCCGATATGGCTGTCTCCTTGGCGGCAGAAGCTGGGCAACTACAGCTTAATGCGATGGAGCCCTTAATTATCTATAACCTACTCAATTCTCTTAAAATGTTGAATCAAGCCTGTAGCATGATGGAACATCGTTGTATTAAAGGCATTAAGGCAAATGAAGCCGTGTGTGCCGCTCATGTGAATAACAGCATAGGTGTGATTACGGCTTTAGTCCCTCATATTGGTTATGCTAACGCCTCACGTATTGCCAATACAGCGTTACATTCTGGTGCGACGGTTAAAGCCTTGATTATTGAAGAGGCACTGTTAAGCGAAGAGCAGGTGATAGCCTTATTAAGCCCTGAGAATATGGTGGCTCCAACGCTGGCCGTTTAAGTTTATTGGGGAGGGGTTATCCTCCCTTTTTTCTCTTCTCTCTTCTCTCTTCTCTCTTTTTGTACACTCTCATGCCTTTCGATTTTCAGATTGTAAATATTTGAACGCTTGTCGCCTCTCAGGTTAGTTGTTATTTTAACTTATAATTTTCAATGAGTTAGTTGCTGATAGTGAGGGAGTACCTAGGTGGTTATATTTCGAGAAATGCAAGTAAGTGATTATGATGATGTCATCAATTTATGGCAGTTAACAGAAAGTATGTCCCTACGTGATTGTGATTCAAGAGAGAGCATTGGTTTTTACTTAGAGCGTAACCCTAGCTTGAGTTATGTCGCGCTGGATCAAGGTAAGGTGATTGGCGCTGTGCTCGTCGGTACGGATGGACGTCGTGGTTATCTTCAGCACCTTGCTGTTTTAGCTGAATATCGAGGACAGAAAATAGGCTATCAATTGGTGGATAAATCCATAACGGCATTAGCCGCAATAGGCATAGCAAAAACACACTTATTTGTTTATCAATCTAACCTTAATGCTCAAGGTTTCTATGAAAAATTAGGCTGGTTTCCCAGAGATGAAATACGTATGTACTCCTATAACAGTTCAAATAACGAAAATGTTTAGCTTGCTCAGGAATTCTTTGTAAGTTACTTTCAATAAGTTAAGCAATCGCTAATACATCATCTGCAAAGGAGTGGCATAGATGCTATCAACGAGAAGGTTAGTGCTAAGTAAACCGTCAATTTCTGACTTTTCCCTTTTTAGTGAGATACTCTCTTGCCCTCAACAAACCCGCTATTTACCGAATAAAGCACCCTATTCAATTATTCAGCAGGAAACCTATCTAAATAAACGTATTGATCATTGGCATCAGCATGGCTTTGGCACCTTTGTTCTGTCACTGAGAAATGATGCGTTAAAAAGTACTTCTTTAAACGATACTAATCTCATAAAAACAAATACTAAGCTCGGTTTTATTGGTATTGAATTTACTCCAAAATCAGACAAGGTAGATATTCGTTTTGCCTTAATGAAAGAACATCAGGGGCTGGGTTATACCTGTGAAGCGGCGAAAGCTGTGTTAGCTTATATGACTGAAAATACCCAACACAGGCATATTTATGGTGCTGCTATGCCAGATAACCAGGCCTCTAAGTCTGTCTTAATCAAACTCGGTATGACCCCTAATTTAGACGTGAAACTTTATAATACCGATGCTTTAGATTATTTTAGTCTGATCCTGAATCTGGGTTAACGGTTTAGAGTGTTAACGAAAAAGAGTAAAAAGTGAGATGCTTGAAAAGCACAGGGTAAAAGTAAAAATATGACATTAAGCTTTATTCAGGCATGCGATAACGACAGGGCGTATTTATTATCCCTACGTAAATTAACCATGCTCGAACACTTTGAAAAATCCGGACAATTCCTAACGGATTCCCAACATGCGTTTAGGTTAAATGACGCCTACGACTGCTTCTATTTGATTTATAATGGGGGTGACGTCATCGGTGCGTTAAAGTATCAAGAAATGCCTGATTACTTTGACATCATGCAGTTACAGATACATCCAAATTATCAAGGCAAAGGCTTTGGTAGCAAGGTAATGCATGCCGTCATTGAACAAGCAGGGTCTAAATATTTGACCCTCACTGTATTGAAAGCTAATCCCGCTATTAAGCTCTATCAAAGACTAGGTTTTATTATCACAGGCGAAGATGAGTTTGAGTATTGGATGCGAAAATAAGCCGCATTTAAAATAATCCTAATGCATTGATTTTATTCCTGTTAATTCTTATTTCTCCCATAATTTAGTTTACCTTTCGCGCGACTGTATGCAGTGCCGATTGTTATTGCAGCTATCCAATATCTTGATTGTTTAAAAATAATAGCGTTAGATTAGAGTGACTTTTAGTCGTCATGTTATCGATCGAGGTGTGACCTTATGTGTACACAAGTGCCCGTTAGCGAGTTGATAGAACTGCCAATTACCTGGGTAAGAGGCAATGATGAAAGATTGAAGACTGTGTTTAAATCTCTCAAATCAGGGCATGCTATTCAAGAACCTATTCGGCTGTTAAATTGCGGCTGTGGTAAGTCTTATATGCTTGAAGATGGTGGTCACAGGATCACGGCGGCTTATAAAATGTATAAAAAGACAGGCCGAGATATTCTAATTCCAGTTAAGAAACTCATTTCCACTTATCAGTAATTTTTTATTAGAGTGCGTGGCTGTTGCCACAAACTGGCTCATGAAAAGGTTTTATGGATAACAATGAGGATTAGATTTCTAGCGAGTTAATGATCCCTGAGGTTATCTATAAAATTAAAGCGCAAGAATCGGATGGTTTCTACCCCTGCTTTGCTAGATTATTCAGGCTTAATTAATCAGTCTATTTATATAGAAAGTAGGTGATCTCATGGCGATGCCAACAGAAAGAGACATGGCGCAAGCAATTAAAAACAGAGACCCAGATTTTAATGGTCAGTTTGTTTATGGCGTCGTGACTACTGGGGTCTTTTGCCAACCGGCGTGCCCATCACGTTTAGCAAAACCACAAAATATTAGGTACTTCTGCTCGAATGAATTAGCCATGTTAGCAGGCTTTCGTGCCTGTAAACGCTGCCATCCAGATAACGATATGGCAGAGATCGAATGTTTGGTTAACGTCGCCCGATATATAGAGAGCCACCTAGATGAAAACCTATCATTAACCCAGCTGGCTAAAGTATCTGGTCTGTCTTCATCCTGGATGCAGCGTCGTTTTAAATTGGCGTTTGGTTTATCTCCTAAGGTTTATCAAGATGCTTTACGAATGGGACAGTTCAAACAATCTCTACAGGCAGGAGAGGGCATTACAGAGGCTATTTTTGCCTCGGGTTATAGCTCGATTAGCCGAGTATATGGAGAAGCTTCAAGGCACTTAGGTATGAGTCCAAAAACGTATCGAGCGGGGGGCAAAGGAGAGCTGATTTATTATGCGTTTGCCGAGGGGGCTTTGGGACTCATTGCCATGGCGGCCACCCAAAAAGGAGTTTGTTTCGCCCAGTTTGGTGAGAGTGAAACTAGTTTAATTGAACAAATGAATTCTGAGTTTTCAGCGGCTGAACTAATTCCAAGCCATGCTCAAGATACCCTTGAATTAGATAACTGGGTCGAAGCGCTTAATCAGCATATTAGCCAAGCAGCACCAAGACCTGACCTGCCTTTAGATATGAGAGGGACAGCCTTTCAGGTGACGGTTTGGAAATTCCTGTTAAGCATTAAAGAAGGGGACGTATTGAGTTACTCTGATGTAGCAAATGGCATTGATAAACCCAGAGCATATCGTGCGGTCGCGACGGCTTGTGCTAAAAACCGCATTGGTATTTTGATTCCCTGTCATAGGGTATTAAGAGGTGATGGCAGTATGGGGGGCTATCGTTGGGGTTTAGAGCGAAAACGCACCTTACTAGATACCGAGAGAAGAGCTAAATCGAGCTCGTCATAACACGTGTTACAGGGCTTACACGAGAATAGAAAAAGCCAATAAGCATAAATAACACCAGGTAAAAGAGAAGTGATAATACAAAAAACAAATGGACTTAACCCAATCAGGCAAGAAGAGGCAACCGGCTGTGGCATCGCCTCCGTGGCCAATATTCTAGGATTAGGTTACCAGGAGGTTAAGGCACAAGCCAATCTGTTAGGTATCTATGCAGATGACAATGCACTTTATTCTGATACCGCTTATGTACGTACTTTATTGGATCATTATTCAATGAGTAGCCATGATAAAGAGTGGCCTTTTTCAGATTGGCAAAGCTTACCTGATTTAGCGTTATTGGCTATTAAGTATTATAAAGAGGACGGGAATGCATTTTGGCATTGGGTTGTGTTTAAACGTATTAAGGGTCAGGATTATGTGCTTGATTCATCGCAATCCTTAATTCAACACTTAAGACAAGATTTTGATGCAATGCAGCCTAAATGGTTTATTCCGGTATACGATACAAATAAGAAGCCCTTATGAAACTAGATAGCATATGGTCCGAATACAGGGCAGGACTTAAAGCCTTTTTACATACTAAGCTTTCGAACCCTGATGATGTCGACGATTTACTTCAGGATATCTTACTAAAGAGCTTTGTTAACCTCGCTAACCTCAAAGAGGCGGACAGTGTAAAAGCCTGGTTATTTCAAATTGCTAACCACAGCGTGATTGATTTCTATCGTAAAAATGGGCGTTCTAACGAGGCACTTAAGCAGATATCTGAAGACGATGAGTCTTTGGAAAATACCGTTAAAGCCGAGCTTTCTCATTGTATTTCACCATTTATTAATGCGCTACCTGAGGCGCAATCTAGGTTACTCAAGGCCATTGAGTTAGAGTCAGTGTCACAGAAGACCTATGCAGAGCAAATAGGAATCCCTTACTCCACGCTTAAATCTCAAGTGAAAAAAGCAAGATCTGAATTGAAAGTTTTATTCGATCAGTGTTGTCACTATCAGCAGGATACCTTTGGTAATCTCATCGAATACGAAAAAAAATCGGGCCATTGTGACGCTTGCTGATAGTTCGTTAACTCAGACTCAATAAACTCAAAACTATTTTTTTAATCATTTTTTTGATTTTCATCGTCTTTTTTAAAATCCGTTCGTCTTATAGATAAATACATTAAGACGTTACTTTAAGAGAGAAAAAAATGATCAAAATAGTGAGTTTAAAAATTTGCCCTTTCGTACAGCGTGTTACCGCTTTATTAGAAGCCAAGAAAATCGCCTATCAAGTTGAATACATCAGCTTGAAAGATAAACCCCAATGGTTCTTGGATATCTCAACTAATGGCCAAGTGCCTCTTTTAATCACAGAAGACGGCATTACTTTATTTGAGTCTGAAGCTATCGTTGAATACATTAATGAGATTAGTCCTCCACTTGAATTGGACTTGAGCCCTGCGCAAAAAGCATTAGACCGGGCGTGGGGTTATATGGCGACAAAGCAGTATCTTCCCCAATGTGGCGCCATGCGAAGCGCTAATGAAGACACTTTTTGCGAGCGAATGTCTAAATTGAGCAAACCCTTTGCCAAAGTAGAAGCGGTATTGAGTGAAAGGGCTTATTCCAAAGGCGACTTCTTCAAAGGCGCGCGCTTGAGTCATGTGGATATTGCCTGGCTACCTCTGCTGCATAGGGCAAAAATCATACAAGAACATACGGGGTTTGATTTATTTTCCAATAAACCCAAGGTGCAAGCTTGGCAAAAAGCATTAGCAGACACTGGGTTGTATGAGGCGTCGGTAGCCGATGATTTTGAAAAGACGTTTTCCAACTTTTATTTATCAGATGAAACCTATTTAGGGAATGGCATCATTTGTTGTCAGTCAGATAAAACTGACTGCAAAGCGCATAGCTGCTGCTAATTTGGATGATATTTAATGGGCTTGGGTGGTGGTTGTGCCACTCATGCTTTTAGTAAATTAATGTGCACTTAAGTGGTATTTTTCTTTCAACTTCTGCATAAAGCCAGGGATCTTATTGACTTGATCAAGTGCCTTTTGAAAGCGTTCAATTAAGCTATCATCTACGTCATGGTGGAAGGCAAAACATAAGGGGTTAGTTTCTAGCACCCAGGCAATATCATAATCCTTCGGGACTTCCTCCATTTCTCTCAGTTGTTGATAAGCGGTGATTTCAGCGCTTGAAATGAGATCAACACGTCCATGCTTTACCATTTTAAGAGCGCTATCTAAAAAGTTGGATAAGTAGATTTTGTCTTCTTTAAAGCCATTGTCCAAAAGTAGTTGATGGCCAATATCGGATTTAATAGCCACAATGTTAAATTGCTTTGCCTCTTCCATTGAACCTATGTGGATATTGTTACTTTTAAGTGCGATAAGTACGACCCTAATATCAATAATAGGGCAGGCCCATTTGAAAAGGTTTTCACGTGAAAGGCTGCGTGTAGTTGAAAAAAGTAGCGTATTGTTTTTGTGTAGCGCAATTGAATAACCACGAGCCCAAGGGAACACTTTTAATGTTTTGGGCGTTATGTCTAATACTTCCCAAACCTTGTTTAACACTTCAACAGCTAGCCCTTGAGGAACGCCACTGTCATCTTGGTAATTGTACGGGGCGTATTGCTCTGTTATGTATTCTAAATCTTCGAATGTCGTCGCTATTGTATTTAAGCTCGGTAAACAAAGAAGAAAACAGATGACGTATCTGATGAACCCCATACAAGCCTCACAATAGTAGTTTATACCTCTAGTATGGTTTAAAGCTGAAAAAGTGTGTTTGTCGTTTTGTTGTGCTTTGTTTCTTTTGGCAGGATGACGCTTAGTTATTACCAAGGTCATATTTGTGTTTTAGCTGATCGATTAAGGTTTTATTTTTCTGTACCCTTTCTAAGGCTTGCTGGAAGTTGTTTATGACTCGATTACTAACTTTTAGGTTAAACGCATAACAAATGGGTGTGCTTTTGAGTACCCAGAGGACTTCAAAGTCAGATGGCTCGTAACCTATTTCTCTCAATGTTTGATAAGCGTTAAGTTCAGTGGTAGAAATCAAATCAGCAGCACCTAATAATACCACTTTAAGAGCAACCTCTATTTTATCGACCCTAAATATTCTTTTATCATTAAAGCTATTTTCAATAAGAAGGCGCTCACCCACATCCGATTTTACTACGACTATCTTGTAACCTCTCGCTTCTGGCATGGTGCGTATTTTAAATTGATTTTCTTTAAGTCCTAACAATACAACATTGATATCTATGATAGAGCAGACCCATTTAAACTCCTTTTCTCTTGAACTTATTCTAGAGGCAGAAAAAAGCACAGTGTTTTTATCCTGTTGTGCTTTTGTATAGGCTTTATCCCAAGGTAATACTTGAACTTGTTTGCTAGGTATTTCAAGTTCATACCAAATTTCTTGTAATAATTCATAGGCGTAACCTTGTTGCACGCCGGATGGATCAAGAAAGTTAAAAGGTGCATATTGTTCAGTGAGGTATTCAAGGTCTTCTATGCTGCTTGATAACAGAGTAGATGAAGGTAATAGAAGTAATAGGGCAAGCATAAGCTTAGGAAAAGTCATTTTTCCCTCAGTGAAGGTGTCTATTAATGGGGGTTGTAGGTGATCTTTTTTAGTATGGCTTAAAATTATTCAAACACTAGAAAAGGCGTAATAAATATATAAATGTAGCGAATGAAAGTGACTAAGATGCATAACTTCTCCCTTTTATGTGCTCACCTTG
>Ga0209396_1001504_pt1 | contig 25861 bp, 19 predicted proteins | sample GOMGulsemesocosm_6_FD_184638 | JGI IMG/M metagenome (GOLD analysis project Ga0209396, IMG submission 184638) | Methane-oxidizing microbial communities from mesocosms in the Gulf of Mexico - GOM8C Gulf of Mexico (SPAdes) (version 2) | ecosystem: Environmental > Aquatic > Marine > Cold seeps... | reverse complement strand
TCAACAAGTGCTAAGTCATCACAAAGTTCGAGGTAACTTTGTTGTACTAATTGGCTATATATTTTATCTCGAGAAACTTGAGCTGTTTTTTGTTCCGCTATTATGGCGTAATTAGCAATATCTTTTGATACTTGCCTTTTTTCAATGACAAGACTTTTCATTTTATCTTGGTTGCTTCTAATTTTTTTATCAATGGAGTCTTTTTGGTGCTCATTTTGATTTTTTATACTTTGAGCTTGCATAGAATCGATTTGTTTTTGTAAGGAAAACTCTTGGTGAGCAAGATTTCTCGCTTGAAAGCGCAATTCATTAAGTCTCTGCTTTGAATCGTTGTTTTCTGGACTTTTATTTTTAATAGCCTGATATTGTTTATTATTATTCCTTACTTGTTCAGAGGAATGTTTCATCGCAACTAAGTCATCAATATTTGTAGATATGGTAAACACCATGCCATGACTGAATACAAATTGATGTTTTACGTCATTTACCTTGAAATCTTCAATCGCTATTTGTTCATGATAAGAATGATTAAGCGTTTTACTAAATCTCTCTGCCTGTTGTTTCGGCTTGCTAAGATCGGCACTCAAGGTTGGTGCACTCATAAGAAAGGTACTTACTAACATAGCTTTAAAAACGGGGGAAAATGTCATCTCAAATACCTACTAGTTTTATAAGACTTAACTCTATTAATAAAAATGATATCGGCCCATTAAGAGCCGATATTGATTAAGTAAATCAGTAATCCCTTACTGCAGAAAATTCTTACTGGTTAAAAGTGGCTGTTAAACTAATATTTTCAAAAGCTTTATAGGCATATAAACCAATATGATAAGTCTCGCCTGCTGGCACAATTATTTGGCAGCTTTCTTCATTACCATTTGCGTAAGGGCGACAGTCATAAGATCTTTTACTTGGCTGAGTTCCCGCTTTAACATATAAATCAGCATCACCAGTTCCGCCGGTGATCGTAACCGTTAAGCTACCAGCGCCTTGAGGTGTAACATCGAAATAACTCCAAGTTCTTGCTGATGCACTAACACTCGTTTCTAATAACACATCGGTGGTTGGCTCAGTTGGAGGGGCAGTCGGGTCAGTTGGCTCGGTAGTACCACCAGCTAAGGTTATTAACCAGTTTTGCCATTCTTGTTCATAGGTATAACCCCAGCCATTAAGGTTTGACTGATAGGTACTCCAATCAGCAGAACGCTGAGTTATTCGCTGTGTACGAATATCATCCATGTGATTTTCAAACATAAATCTAACAGCTAAATAACCCCATCGATAAATTTCATCCGAAGTATTGCTATAACTAGTATTGAAAACGTCTGATAAAGTACGATTCGATCCGCTAGCATTTACCAGTGCAACAGCAGCGGCATTATTATCTTCCAAAGAAATATACTCGCCTAAACCTTCAGACCACCATACCGTAGAGGTAGGATAATCGCCAAAGTTACCTTTTAAGTTAAAGCGTCCATCAAGGTAGTGAACATATTCATGTTTTAGGTTCCAAATCTGAAATTCAGGACGTAACCAGTCTGCTTCATGAGCATAAAAAGCAGCTTGGCTGGCAGAGTCTGTTGCATCCCCTTCCAAGTACATACCGCCATTATTGGTATTGATGCCAAATAATCTACTGCCGTAGCGATTATATTGATCATAATCATCAAAAATAACCATCAATAAATCTTCATTCAAATCATTATCAATTGGCAGGCCACCTGTTTCTAAGCGTTCATGAAAATAGGATTCTTCAATAGCAACATTATTACAAGAATCATCAAATTGACCTTGTGTCATGTCTTGTGCTCTAAATTTTAAAGTATTGCTGCAAGTATGAGTGAGTGGTAGTACACCTTCAACAGTTGGTTTACCAGCTAAAGTGGTTTGGCTAAAGAAAACTGTCGACGCTAAAATGGCAACAGATAAAGCACTTGGAATTAAGGTTTTGTTTTGTTTCATGGTATTTCCTACTTATTGTTTTAATGGCTTCCTTAGCTTATTTTTATTTGCATATGTTCCTTTGCCCTTGCTATTTTATATACCAGCAAAAACAAAAATACAATATATTGAATACAATAGTCACAATTTAATTACAAAAAACTCACATGAATACATCTTGTCTATACAAATTTAACGATTGATAATATTCGTAAAGTAGTCTTTTAATTGGCTCAGGTTTACGTAAAAGAATTTATTCATTATTTTTCTGCTAGCTGCTAAAAAGACAGACACAAAAAAAAAGCAGCTATATTTAGCTACTTTATTTTTTGATATATTTGCTAGAGCTTATGAATTGCTAGGCTGTACTTTCAAGGACTGAAATTTGCTCATTTACAATGGCTAGCGTTGCTTTTTGTGTCACCATAGTAGCGTCAAAAGCTGCTTGAGCTTCACCATTTTTAATATGCTCAAATATATCAACATGTGCTTGATATTCGGCCAAAGTGACAGGGACTAATCGATTAGTAAAACGTATATTGACTTTAAGCGCTGTGGTAATGAAGTTTTTTAACTGGATAAAGAAGGGATTATTACTTGCTGATAAGACACTTTGATGAAATTCAATATCCGCTTCATGGGTATCATCTTGACCATTGGTTGCATCTTTCATCCGAACTAGTGCATTCTCAATTGCCAATAAATCGCTATCTTCTTTATATTGTGCTGCTAAAGATGCCGCTTCAGACTCGATCGCTAGCCTAAGTTGTAAAAAATGTCTTAATAGATATAGATCAGGTTTACCTAAAAGTATCCAGTTAAGTACATCCACATCAAATAAATTCCAATGTTTAGAATCTACCACTTTTATGCCTTGCCTAGGTCTAGAGCTGATAAGTCCCTTGGCCGTTAACATTTTAACGGCTTCTCTAGTAGCTGTGCGACTTATACCAAACTGAGTACATAAATCAGCTTCTGACGGTAAACTGTCTCCGACCTTATAACTTCCTTGCATTATTTTTTTGCCCAACTCGTGTACTAATTGTTGGGTTAAATTGAGATGTAGTGATTCCATACTTATGATTTTCTTCGGCTGGCTTTGATGATTCGTACAATTATTATTTGTATGATAAATCAGTCCAGCCCAATACTCTAGACAATTCAACGGTGTTATTTAAATGTTTACTCTGCCGAGCTTGTTTTACCTGAGGCTAGCACATTTGTAGAAATAGTTTGCTTCTGAAAGTTTTAATTGTATTATAAATAGTATTATCACTGTTTTTAAGATTTATAATGAAATTAATCCGACTTATCAATATTGCCGTAGGCCTAGTTTTTTGTGCCCACTCTAGTGCCAATACAAAAACTCCTGAGCCTTGGGAGAATCATCAAGTATTTGCTATTAATAAAGAAGCTGCGCACACCACGCTGTTCCCTTTTAAAACAAAACGCGCTGCACTTATAAATAATAAGGCACAAAGCAGTAATTATTTATTACTCAATGGCCTGTGGAAGTTTAATTGGCAACGATCGCCAAAAGACAAACCTGCTGGATTTGAAAAACAAGCTTTTAATGACAGTACCTGGTCACATATCCCTGTGCCAGGTAACTGGGAAACTGAAGGTTTTGGATACCCTATCTATTTAGACGAGCGTTTCCCTTTTACCACCACTTGGCCTGATGTTCCTAAAGATTACAACCCAATTGGCTCATATCGTAAGCCGTTTACTTTGCCTAAAACATGGAAAAATAAACAAGTATTTCTTCATATTGGCGCAGCAAAATCATCATTAGATGTTTGGTTAAATGGAAAAAAGGTTGGTTTTAGCCAAGGTTCTAAAACACCCGCAGAATTTGATATCACTGAATTTGTACAAGATAAAGATAATCTACTTGCCCTACAAATTAGGCGCTGGAGTGATGCAAGTTACTTAGAGAGCCAAGATATGTTACGCATTTCAGGCATTGAACGTGACGTTTATCTTTATGCAACACCTAAACAACACATCTTTGATTTTCATGCGAAGCCAACGTTAAATAAAAGCTTCAATACAGGTAAATTAACGGTTGATGTTACCTTAAAAAATTACGCCAATAGCAAAAGCAACCAAACCGTTGAATTGCAGCTATTAGATCCAAAAAACGATATGGATTTGTTAGTTAATAAACAAACTAAAATAAACTTAACTGCTAAAGGCTCAGTAGAGGTATCACTTGCAGGTACCGTTAAGACTCCCGCATTATGGTCAGCAGAAACACCAAATCTATATACTTTATTAGTTAACCTAAAAGACGCTAAGGGCAATATCATCGAGTCTGTGCGTAATGACATTGGTTTTAGACATTTAGAGGTGATTAATAGTCAATTAACTATCAATGGTAAAGCGATTACTGTCCGCGGTGTTGATCGCCATGAGACGGATCCACAACACGGTCATGTAGTCACTAAGGCGACAATGGAAAAAGATATTAAGCTAATGAAGGCTTTTAATATCAACGCAGTGAGATCTAGTCACTACCCTAACAACCCCTACTGGTATGAGTTAACAGATAAATATGGTTTGTATGTTATTGATGAAGCTAATATAGAATCACATCCTTTAGCCATTGATGAAAAAACTCAAATAGGCAATGAAATGAGTTGGTTGCCTGCACATTTAGATCGCACACAACGTATGTTTGAACGTGATAAAAACCACCCATCAATCATTATTTGGTCATTAGGTAATGAGGCTGGTGAAGGCAAGATTTTCGAAGCGACTTATCAATGGTTAAAAGACAACGACAACAGTCGACTAGTGCAATATGAACCCGCCGGTGAAGAACATTACACTGATGTCTTTGCCCCTATGTATCCCTCTATTGAACGTTTAGTTAAATATGCAAAGTCTAACCCTAAACGCCCTGGCATTATGATTGAATATGCTCATGCTATGGGTAACTCGGTTGGTAACTTAAAAGATTATTGGCAAGTGATTGAAAAATACGATGTATTACAAGGTGGCTTTATCTGGGACTGGGTTGACCAATCGCTTGAGTATACCAATGAAAGTGGTACTAAATACTGGGCATACGGTAAAGACTTTCATCCTGATCTACCCAGCGATGGAAATTTCTTAAACAACGGTTTAATGAACCCTAATCGTGAGCCCCACCCTCATGCTTATGAAGTAAAAAAAGTCTACCAAGCCATACGTTTTCATCGAAATGATAGTAACTCTACCGAGTTTACGGTTGAGAATCGCTATGACTTTATTGATATTGAACAATATGATGTGAAATGGATCATCGAAGCCGATGGCGAGTTATTTGCTCAAGGTCAACAATCACTACCTAGTGTTAAGCCAGGCAAAAACGCGACTCTTGCATTAACAATACCTAAGCTACCGCCAAGTGATAACAAAGAATACTTTATCACCTTAAAGGCTGTTATGCCGGCACCGCAAGGTTTATTGCCAGCGGGTCACGAACTAGCCTTTGAGCAGTTTACCTTACCGGTTAAGTTAGTACCGACTATGCCTGGAACTAATAATCCAGAGAGCTCAGTTGCGAGCGCTTTAGTAATGAAACAAACTAAAGAGTCAAATACAGAGGTAACTTTTGACAATAAACAAAGTAAAGTTACTTTCAATAAAAAATCTGGCTGGCTAAGCCAATATCAATATCAAGGTAGTGATCTGCTAATTTCAGCTTTAAAAGCAAACTTTTGGCGCGCACCAACAGATAATGATTTAGGCAATGGCATGCAAAATTGGGCTAGCTTGTGGCAAACAGCGAGTGACAAACTGCAATTAACCGAATTCGTCATTAAAAAAGTAACACAAGGCTTTAAAGTGTCTACTACCTATAATCCGACAGGTTTTACAGGCAGCTATCAAGTAGATTACTTAATCACCAATACCGGCAAAGTTAGCGTGAGTAGTCACTTAACTATTAAAGCGGGACAAAAACTACCAAACTTACCGCGCTTAGGGATGCAACTGACCATGCCTGGTGAATTTAAACAATTATCATGGTTTGGTAGAGGTCCTCATGAAAGCTATGCTGACAGAAAAACGTCTGCCACTATATCTTTATATAAAAGCTTAGTTGAGGATCAAATTCATCACTATTCTCGTCCTCAAGAAAATGCCAATAAAACGGATGTCCGATGGCTCGCATTGAAAAATCAGCAAGGTTTAGGTTTATTAGCGATAGGTGAAAGAGTGCTTAGCGCCAGTGCTTGGCCTTATAAACAAAGTGATATTGATTTTATTGCTGGCAAGGATGGTTCAGAATCAGCCTCTGGTTTAGTACCTGTAACAACTAAACATGGTGCTGAAGTACCAATGCGAAATCTGGTAACTGTTAATATTGATCACAAACAAATGGGTGTTGGTGGAGATACTTCGTGGGGACGTTTAGTCCATGAACAATATACAATCCCAGCTAAAGATTATCAGTATACTTTTACCTTAGTACCCTTTACTCAGGCAGCTAAGTCAATAAGCGAATTAGCTCGTTCAGTAAAAGTTAATTCTACTAATAAAAAATAAACACAATAATTAATATTGTCTCTGTGACTATATTCACAGAGGCTGCATTTTGAGGCAGATATGACAACAGCTAACACGCCAGCATTTTCAGATAGTGAGATCCTTGCTCTCCTAGCAAAGCAATACCAATTATCAGGTCAGTTAACAAAACTGGCTGGTTATTGCGATCAAAATTTATTATTAACTACTGCAGACCAGCAGAAATTTATTGTAAAAATAGCCAATACTGCTGAGGCCAATATTGAATTGGCAATGCAAAATGAAGCGATGGCTCATTTAACCAATAAAGAATGCGCTGTTCCTCATGCAATAATTAATCAACAAGGTGACTCAATTAGTACAATCAGTAGTATTAACAATGCTCAACAACATGATTATTATTTACGAGTGTTAACTTATCTTCCAGGGCAGTTTTATGCTGATGCTAATAGCCTTAGCCACAACAAAGCACTTTGGTCAGATTTAGGCACATTTATGGCCAAATTGAACATTGCCTTAAGTGACTTTAAACACCCTGGCGCATTCCGCTATTTTGAATGGGATTTAGCACAAGGTTACCGTATCTGTATGAGTAAGAAGCACTTACTTACCTCAGAGCAAAACAAAATTGTGGAAAGTTTCCTAAGCATCTACCAGACGCAAACTATGCCGGTATTATCTCAATTACCGCAAGGGGTTATTCACAACGACGCTAATGACTACAACCTATTAATTGATAATAAAGTAGCGCCGACAAAAATCACTGGCCTCATAGACTTTGGCGATATGGTGCACAGCCATATAATCAATGAACTTGCCATCACTTGCGCTTATGCGTTAATGGGTGATAAAAGTGAAGATGAGAGCATTTTAACGGCATTAACCACCATAGTAGCGAGTTATCACCAAACTCGCCCACTGCAAGAGGTCGAACTTGAAGTACTTTATTCATTAATCTCCCTACGCCTGTGTACCACAGTGTGTAATGCTGCGTTAGCCATTAAACAGCAGCCAGATAACGAGTACTTGTTAGTGTCAGTAAAACCAGCATGGCAATTACTGAATGAGTTAAGTGTACTAAATCCTTTCGCCGTATTATGCCAATTAAGAGAAGCATGTGGTCTTGCTGTTGATAGCGGTTTATTGTCTGAAGATATAATTGATTATCGCAAGAAACATTTAGGAAAAACCTTAAGCTTGAGTTATCAAGCGCCATTAAAAATAGTACGTGGACAAGGGGCTTATTTATTTGATCACCTTGGCACACCTTATTTAGATATGGTTAATAATGTTTGTCATGTCGGCCATTGTCATCCCAAAGTAGTTGCTGCCGGTCAAGCACAGCTTGCTAAATTAAATACTAATACCCGCTATTTACATGACAATATTGTTAACTATAGCAACAAGTTATTAGCCACTATGCCAGATGAGCTATCTGTTTGTATGTTGGTTAATTCTGGCAGTGAAGCCAATGAACTCGCCTTTAGACTTGCTCAATGTTATACCCAATCAAAAGAGCTTCTGGTGGTAGATGGTGCTTATCATGGCAATACCAGTGCCTGTATCGCTGCAAGTCCGTATAAATTTGATGGCCCTGGCGGACAAGGTGCGCAAGATCACGTGCACAAGGTGACTTTGCCTGATCCTTACCGTGGAGAGTTTCAAGGTAACAGCCTTGCAAGTGCAAAAGCTTATGCAAATAATGTCACCGAAGTACTTAGCCAATTAAAAGAAAACAATAAAAAACCTAGCGCCTTTATTTGTGAATCTCTGCAAGGGGTTGCTGGCCAAATCATAATGCCAGATGGGTATTTAACTAGTGTTTATCAACAAGTAAGAGCTGCTGGTGGTGTATGTATTGCTGATGAAGTGCAAGTTGGTTTTGGACGTGTTGGTACACATATGTGGGCTTTTGAAACACAAGATGTTGTCCCTGACATTGTTACTCTAGGAAAACCTATTGGTAATGGCCACCCTATGGCTGCAGTAATTACCACACAAGCTATTGCTGATGCTTTCATAACAGGCATGGAGTACTTCAATACTTTTGGTGGCAACCCTGTTTCGTGTGCAATAGGCTTAGCGGTTCTTGATGTTATCGAGCAAGAGCAGCTGCAAAAACATGCCTTAACCACTGGACAGTATTTCCAAGATGAATTAACCAAACTTCAACAGAAATTTGCATTAATTGGTGATGTTCGCGGCTTAGGTTTATTCATTGGCGTAGAGTTAGTTGAGAACAGAGAGACAAAAGCACCAGCAACCGAACAAACCTCATGGCTGGTTGAGTTTTTCAAACAGCATCATATTTTACTCAGTACTGAAGGACCGTTTTATAACATCTTGAAAATAAAACCACCTTTGGCATTTAGCCAACAAGACACTGATAAATTTATCAAAGTGCTAGATTTAGGCTTAACTCAGCTAGAGAGTGATTCTCAGCGTAACTAAAAGAAAAAATAAACTGGCAGACTGAAATGAAGTGTGTCAGTTTTATCAAGGAGAGCAAAATTCACAGTGGCTACTTTTCTAGTATGGATGATTAAATGAACTTAAGCGTACAACAAAAATTTACTACCTACCCTGAAGATATTGCTGTTTTACTCACTATCATACGTGATCTTATTCTTAATGTTGCTAAGCAAGATGGTATCTCCGACATATCAGAAACGTTGAAATGGGGTGAGCCTAGTTACGTATCGAAAGCTGGGAGCACCATCAGAATTGACTGGAAAGCTAAATACCCTGAGCAATATTGTGTTTATTTTAATTGTAAAACATCGTTGGTCGAAACGTTCAAAGAAATTTATGGTGATATTTTTATATATGAAGGCAACCGTGCGATTGTGTTTAAAACAAATCAGATTGTGCCTTATAAAGAACTAGCGCATTGTATATCTATGTCATTACGTTACAAAAAAATAAAGCATCTGGTTTTGCTTGGTACATAAGTGCTTTTGACCATATCCAATGATTTAACCTCTTCAAGTTTAATACCGCTAACTTGTTTTGTTCACTCTTTATAATTGCTGCGATGAATTGCAATACATCGAAACAACGTTTAACGCCATGACGTCCTTTAAGAACTTTGATTATCGTAAATTTTTAAGCGAGCCTACTTTAAGAAATAACCCTTGCTATTAACCTAACGTTTGAAGGAACAATTTAACATAATTGACAGCCAAGAACTCTTATCGAAAAGTAAAACCTTGTTACATCTCGGCCATGAAGTTATAAAGTATATAATATACCATGTCTTTTTTTATTAAAATCTATAGAGCCTATTATCAAACCAATCTTCATAAAAATAACTTTGATTGTACTACTGTTCACGTTAATTCTTTACTTGTTACCAAGACAGAAACACGTGAGTCAGCATGATGCCTCAATAGAAGATTTTATTATAGCCGTGATGGAAGAAGCATCTATTCCGGGTTTAGCTATTTCAGTAATCAAAAATAACAACGTTGTTTTACTTGATGGTTTTGGTTTAGCTAATGTTGAAAAAAATGAGCCGGTTAAGATTTCTACGCCTTTTAATTTAGCTTCAATCAGTAAACCTATTCTTGGCATCTCTTTATTACGACTGCAAGATAAAGGTCACATTAATATCGACAATGATGTAAATGAATACTTACCTTTTGTGTTAGATAACCCTAATTTGGAGAATGAAAAAATCACCTTGCGTCATTTAGCAAGTCACTCCTCAGGTTTGTATGATGCTTATGATTATGAGTCCTTCGGCCACAATGAAGAGCCCAAAATTAACCTTAGAGATTATGTTGAGCAACGACTTAGTGTTAAAGGTAGTGCCTATGACCAGGGCTACTTTTATGACAATGCTCAACCTGGCACAAGCTTTCGCTATAATAACTTAGGAGCTTCTCTGGCTGGCTTAGCCCTGGAAACAACGGCTGAAACCAGCCTTCATGCCTTTAGTAATAAAGAAATATTTGAACCGCTAGGTATGAAAAATACTGCGTGGCGGTTAAATCAATTAGTGATGAAAGATATTGCTGTTCCTTATGAACTAGAGACTTGTATACCATACATAAGCATTTGTGCCGATGAGACAAGCCTTTTGTTGGCCTATGCCCTTGGTAAAGTGTTTGATCCACCATCAAAATATAAAACCCTAACCGCGTTTCCCCATTATGGTTTTCCTGATTACCCTGCAGGCGGGATTCGAAGTAGTATTGAAGACTTAACTTTGTTGATTAAGGCGGTATTAAATAATGGTAATGAGCAAATTAAATTATTATCAGATACAAGCTACCAACAGATGTTTCAACTGGCTCTGCCAGAAGATATTGCTCAAGGTAAACGCTTTTTTTGGCAAGAGTCTAATGGCATGATAGGACATGGAGGATCTAATCCGGGAGTTTTCACCTATGCATTTTTTGATGTTGAAACCAAGGACGCTATTATTATATTAATGAATAGAAGCCCAGATGCACTGACTGCCTGGGCTCTAGATAGTATCATTGAACGGGTTTCGACAACAGATACTCATTCATTCAAAACCCTTGAGTTATCTAGCCCCATAAGCAGTAACTAACTCAGGTAGGATCACTCTCAATTAATTAACGCCGTAACTTAGAGTTATGTAGTGTTGGTTTAAATTGTCTAACGCCATCTACTCGCACAGTGAAAGTTTGTAATCCGGCTAAACCTGGGGAATCCTGTGACGAAAAAGTACAAAAAGTTAAATGATCAATTAAATCATATTGTTGGGATTAACATACAGGCTTTTAATGGCCGTTATAACTAAAGGATACGTAGATCATGGCATCAAAGGTAAAGCTTACAGGTGGAACACTATTCGTTGTTGCGTTAATTGTTCTCTTGATGGGCAATGTACGATCGGTAGAAATTGTAGAAAAATTGGATGAAATACAGTTTGAAATATCTAGCTTAAAATATGAAGTTGAATCTTATAAGCAGCAAGCTGAACTATTAAAGAAAGAAAATCTTAAGTTAAAGGAGCAACTAATGAATGATAATTAGTTCTAACATACTGTTAAGTTACTAAAACTTTAAATACCCCTACCCCGCTTATTTCAACAAACTATTTTATGGTCTATTACAGGTGTTTTGTTTTAAGGCCATCACTCGAAAACTGTACCAATAATACCATTTATAAAAGGATTAAAAATGTTTAAAAAACGAATATTACAAGTCGCAAATATCATACTCTTGTGCTGTTGCACTACCTCCGTCTTTGCTAAAGAAAATGACGCTTATTGGTATTTGCAGCAATTAGTCTCTGTAAATGATGGCATTGGGAGTAGAACTTCAGGGTCTGCACAAGAAAAGAGCACCGCTAAATTTATTGCTAAAACACTTAGTAATTTTGGCTTCGAAGTAAAAGTTCAACCTTTTGAATTTAAAAATAAAGAACAAAAGTTTAAGTCAAATAATATAATTGCTGAATTAGGGAATAATGACTTACCGACCATCATTATTGGTGCTCATTATGACTCTAAAGGCAAAGGCTCTTATGGAGCAATAGATAATGGTACAGGTGTTGCTGCTATGCTCGAGATTGCCCAGATTATTGCTAAAAAGCCATCTAATCACTTTAATATACGGTTTATTGCATTTGGGGCTGAGGAAATAGGCATCTCAGGCTCACAACATTATGTTAAGCAGTTGACCGCACAAGCATTGCAAAACATAGCTGGCATGATTAATTTCGATATGATTGCTGGAGGCGATAAGTTGTATGTTCATAGTGCACTTTCAACACCATATCAATGTGGTGAATCTACTGCTATTTACAATGGAGAGTCCGTTTTACGTAAAGCTATTATTAGCACCGCAGAGTCGATTAACAAAAAAAATCAATTTCTTGAGCACTCAAAATCTAAAGAATATCCAAAAGGTGAAACAGGCCCTTGGTCAGATCATTTCCCTTTTTCTTGCGCAGGAATACCTATTGCATTTTTAGAGTCTACTAATTTTTCAATTAATGGCCTGTATGGCTTTGATGGATTATCTCAAACAAACAACCCTGCTTTCTGGGATTGCTTCGACTCATCAACCCAAGGTGCTTGTGATCGAGAAAAAGAAAAACGTTGGGGTATTATTTTACATTCTAAATTTGATCGATTAGATACCATCGAACAAGTATTCCCTAACCGGATTAAAGAGCAACTTGAACAAGCTGTAAATTTATTTTCTACTTTTTTATTAACTCCAGAGAAGTATTTTAGCAGTAAAGTAATAGCAAATTAATTAAGTTATTTCCTACTGAAAAGAATAAACAAAAGACCTTAATTCTTTTAATGCCAATAGTTTGTATTGTTGATTAAGGTCAAACAAAGTCTATAAAATATGCCGTTTCATAATCAATTAGGCAAGATTAGTAGTAAAATAATTGCCTCTTTTCAAGAACCAAGTTGTTACCATGATAGTTGATCTAAATAGCCGTTACGGCTTAAATCCTGCCCATAGTGAAGTAGTAGAGGCTTGCAAAGTTATTGAGCCGTGCGATACGTTAGAGATGGGCTGTTCAAATGGGCGTAATGCTGTGTATCTTGGTCAACACGGATTTAACGTTACCGCCATAGATACTAATCCTAGTGCCATTGATATGCTGAAAGGTATTATCAATGAAGAGAAAATGAATAATATTCAGACTCAAGTATACGACATTAATAATGCTAGCCTTGGTCAAGATTATGGCTTTATTTCCTGTACCGTAACCTTAATGTTTATCGACCCTGCTCGTGTTGATACGATTATTGCTGATATGCATCAGCATACTTTAGCAGGAGGTTATAACCTGATTGTTTGCGCCATGGGCACTGAAGAACACCCATGCCCAGCTCCCTTCCCTTTTACCCTAAAAGCAGGACAGTTACGTGAAGCTTATTCCGGTTGGGAGCTGATTAAGTACAATGAAGATGTCGGTACTATGCATAATGGCGCTAAATTGCAGTTTGCAACTATGTTGGCGAGAAAACCTGACTAAGAAATCAAGCTTAACCCCTAGCAAACTCGATTGGTGACTTTACATAATCACCAATCACCATCATCAATCACCAATCACCAATCACCAATCACCAAACACCAAACACCAACATTATGTAATGTCACACTAATCTGCCGGTAAAGTGCTATTCATAGCTTTTACTCTTGATGGTTCCGTTATTGGCGATTCTTCAATTGATGAGTCGTCAGTCGAGGGGGTCACAATTAATGTTTTCACTTTAAAACCAGCGAAAGCACAAATAATACCGATAATAGGTGATAACCAATTAAAGAAACAAAATACCGCATATTCTAACGGGTTTATCAATAATACCGAATGCATATAGGCACCACAGGTATTCCAAGGAATCAGCGGTGACGTTACTGTGCCACCATCCTCTAGCGCCCTTGATAAGTTCTCTGGTGCTAGTTCTCGTTGAATGTATGCTTCTTTAAACATTCTACCCGGCATAACAATAGCGATATATTGGTCGGCAGCAATACAGTTAGTGCCGAAAGCTGTCACTATCGTTGTTGAAATCAATGAACCGACACTGTTTGTTACGCCGATTAAACTTTCGACCACACGCCTTAATAAACCCACTTTTTCCATTATAGAGCCAAAGGTCATCGCTGATATGATTAGCCAAATGGTATTTAACATAGAGCCCATACCACCACCACTAAGTAAATCATCAATGGCTTTATTACCAGTATCAAGTGAAACGCCTGAATACAAAACTTGCCAAACCACCATAATATTAGCTTCAAGTTGTGACAAACCGTCATTAGCGTATGACAGAATCAAATCTTGTTGAAATAGTACCGCACATAATGCACCTGCTATAGCGCCGATACCAATAGCAGGAAATGCAGGTATTTTCTTAACAGCCAGAAATAACGTAACTACTAGCGGAAGTAATAAATACCAAGCGATGAAAAACTCGCCCTCTAAGCTTAACAAAAGTTGTTCTATTTGAGGATTTGATACTCGATCAGCATTATTCAATCCTAAAAAGAAGAAGAGGATTAAGGCGATAATGAAACTTGGCACTGTACTCCACAACATATTTTTTATGTGAACAAATAGTTCTGTGCCCGCAATTGCTGGGGCAAGATTGGTAGTATCTGACAAGGGAGAGAGTTTATCACCAAAATAGGCACCACTGATGATTGCTCCAGCAGTAATAGCGCCAGATGCCTCAATACCTGAGCCAACCCCCATTAAAGCGACACCAATAGTTGCAGCCACAGTCCAACTACTGCCAATGCATAAAGCAACTAAGGCACAAATAATACAACAACTCACATAAAAGAATTGAGGATCTAAAATTTGTAGACCAAAATAAATCATGGTTGCTACCGTACCCGACAAAAGCCAAGTGCCTATTAACGAGCCTACCGCTAATAAAATTAAAATAGCTCCTAAGGTTAAGCTGATACCTTTGATAATGCCTTTTTCTATTTCATGACGCTTATAGCCATTTTTCAGGCCGATAATACAAGCAACACCTGCACACAATATCAACGCAATTTGATTGGGTCCTGAAGACGAGTCATCGCCAAAAAAATAAACAGCTAAAAAGAGCAAACACAGTAATATGCCAATGGGAAATAAGGCATCGAATAATGTCGGTTTCTGTTTATTTTCTATCATAGTTATCCCTGTTTTTTATTTTTATTTTTATTTTTATTTTTATTTTTATTTGTTCCATCTTGAAACAAAAACGCCGATTAAATAGGTATTTAATCGGCGTTTTTATTAAGTCACTTATTTCGCTAAGTGATTGTGATGACCTATTGTCTCACCTTTACCTGTTAATACTGCTAACCATTGGTTAATACGCTCAGGCTCTTCTGGGGCGGCAGTTACACCCGTTGGTATTTCATTATTAAGTACTGACTCAATTGCTAAGCTCACTGGCAGTGACACTAAACGAGCCATTGCTTGGCCTTGTGTGTTACCTTGGCTATCAAGGTGATAACTTTGATGCCAAACTACCTTGCCTGCTTGACGAACTTCTAGCTCTACACACATTACAACGCGATCGGCTTCATTTTCCTCATAAAGATACTTTTGCTCTAGCTCTTGGCTGATTTCAAGTAAACGAGCATCACCACTGCTACCCTCTAAGGTAGCTATTTCATCAAATAATGGTTGCCATGCTGTAGACCAACCATTTAGTCGTAATGTGCCACGCACAAACTCTTGCACATCCCAGTCATCTTGAAAATTATACTGCTTGATAAAAGGCAGTGAATCGCGGTTAGGATATGCTTGAAAAGTTTCAGTATGACCAGATAGCTGCGCATTATATTCACTTAATGCTTCCCATGGTGCATTTGACGTTTTAGCCACGCCATCTGATTGCCATTGTGCCTTTGAACGCAATGCTTTTAATACACCTAATGGTGACCAGCTAAATTTATATTTAAAATCATTGGCTACTTTAGGGAAACCACCACAGTAAGAGCGGAAATAATGCTGGTTATCAGGTGAAAATTGTCCACTGTTTTGGTAACTATCAACCAATAAGTGCGCTAATAAATGATCAATACCGGGATCTAAACCGACTTCATTAACAAAACATAGTTGTAAGTCTTTTGCTTGTGAATTTAATTCAGCCATTTCCGGTGCTATATAGCTGCTGGAAACAAAATGCGCTTTATGTTTTAAACAAAATTGTGCCACAGTTAAGTGTAACGTTGCTGGTAACATTGAAACCAGTACATCACCTGGCTTAACGACTTGCGTTAATACATCCCAATCTAACTGGCGAACATCAACCTGTACATCATCGTTTGTTAGGGCTTGTTCAGCTTTCGATAAACTGCGATTCCAGACAATAAGTGGTGTGTCTTTTTTTGCTAATTCAATAATACCTGGTGCAGCTGAGAGTCCAGCACCTAGCCAATGTATAGTATTTGTCATGTTTATCCTTAAAGGTTGTTAATTTTGCTTTCAAACAGTGCAAGTGCTGAAGGCCATACACCCTGTGACTTATCGTCAAGGGTTAATAAATGTGTTAATAGTTGTTCACCATAGTCTTCACTGCTTTCTTTAGGTAAAAGTGAAGGCAGGTGATCAATAGCAATAAGGTCAAGTACCTTAGAGTCATCAATACGTAAGCAAGGTGTTTTAAATGTCGTACATTGCTGATAAATAGGTAACGGATTGTAGCTACCATAAGGGTCACAACTGACATCAACAATAACCGACAGTTTGCGTTCTTCTTTACTAAGCAGCTTTTTAGTGATGAAAGGTGGCAGGTCTTGGTTTATTAACACACAGTTAATAAAGATATCTGCTTGGATAATCTCCTCAAAAGGACCACCTTTTTTAGTTTCCGCTAAGTCCCACTCAAGTACTTCAAGAGAAAGAGCTTTAGCTAAATCTACTGCGCCTTTACCACTACGACCTTTAGCACCGATGACTAATAGCTTTGGCTTGTTTTTAGACGTACCTTTTGCGATGGTGGTGGCTTTACTAAGGGCTTGTTCAAGATCGTTAAATAGCTGTTGTTTATCTTGATAAGAACTAATATCGGCTAGTGGCGGGGTAATATTTTGCTGCTGATTAGCCCACGCTAACACTGACAATGCGGCGCCAGCAAAGCCAGCCCAATAACCAAAAGCAGCTACTCTTCTTTGTTGTTCATCAACTAAATACTCTAAGTCGAACAACTGCCCTTCACCACTTTTAAAACGTGATAATAATGCCTGCCAGCCAGACTGTTCTTTATAAGCATGGGCAAAGTAGATATGTTGATGAATAAGCGGAAATGTATCTTCAGGTAACTCTTTTAGTCCTAAAATAATGGCTTCTTTAGGCGCGTTTATCCAACTGCCTTGAGGCACTAAGTCAGCATTGACTTGTCGGTATAATTCATCGTCAAAAATGTTTTGAGATGAACATTCAACAGTCACTTTAAAGCCAGCATCAATTAATGTCTTCGCTCCTTGTGGAGAAAGTGCAGTACGTTGTTCATGCGGTTTTGTTTCAGCTCTAAGCCAAAGATGTGCCTTGCTCATAATTATAAGTTTTCAGTTGTTTGGTTAAAAGATCGACACTAGTTTGAATCAGCTAAACTAGCAGCCAAGAAATGATGTAAAGCCTTTTCCTTAAATACCCCTAATAATAAAACAAATAGGGTTACAATGTTAATTGCAGTATTTATCATACAAATAATACTATATTAAAATAATGTGCTTTGCCATAGTTAAAATGGAATAAGATCTTTGATTGTTTATTGACCAGGTCAAATCAAGTTATATCGGTTTCATTGAGTGTGTAATATTGCTGTGCACAGGAGAGCGAAGCAAAGTAATATGCCCTTTTGATCAATACTCTGTGTATATGATTATCTGCCGTTTTAGCCTCAGGTTTATCAATTCACAAGGCCAGCATCTGTGTAATGGGTGGCTATTTGGCATGCTCAACAAGGTTATGGTTATAACCATAATAGAAAGGAAAGAAGTAAAGTGAAGTCATTCATTAGCTAGAGTAATGAATGACTGGTAAGTTTGTCATCGTTTGAAGATATTGCTTAGCTATAGCGTCGTTTAAGCTCAGTTAAAGCGAAATTAACAGTTAAGGGAGTTTAACTGTTAGCTCCGCATTCGTTTGAACCTGTAACTGAACCCCATAATTTAGCGGAAAAGTTTAACGAAAAAATTTAACGCAATAAACGCTTATAACGTGTGAGAGCAATAACGAACAACATCATAAATAAATACGGTGAACTGCCGCCTTTTTTAGCCGACTTAGCTTCCACAGCTTCCAAGGTCTGCTTAGTTGCATCTTCTGGGAAGACATCACTGTTATCACCAACACCATCTTTGTCAGTATCTTTGCTTTCAGTGGCATCATCTGGGAAGGCATCACTGTTATCACCCACACCATCGTCATCGGTATCTTTGCTTTCAGTGGCATCACCTGGGAAGGCATCGCTGTTATCACCAACACCATCTTTGTCAGTATCTACACTTTCCGTGGCATCGTCTGGGAAGACATCGCCGTTATCACCGACACCATCTTTGTCAGAATCTATATTTTCAGTGGCATCGTCAGGGAAAACGTCACTGTTATCACCGGCACCATCTTTGTCAGAATCTATACTTTCTGTGGCATCATCTGGGAAAACATCACTGTTATCACCAACACCATCGGCGTCAGTATCTAGACTTTCTGTTGCATCCTCAGGGAAAACATCACTGTTATCACCGACACCATCTTTGTCAGAATCTAGACTTTCAGTGGCATCATCTGGGAAAACGTCACTGTTGTCACCAACACCATCCCCATCGCTATCTGTACTTTCAGAGGCATCATCTGGGAAAACGTCACTGTTGTCACCAACACCATCTTCATCAGTATCAACTGACTCTGTAGGGTCGAGTGGAAATTTATCATTAGCATCGACCACTGAATCCCCATCGCTGTCTATATGTTCATCAGTGACAGTAAATTCATTCAGCGCCTCTTTTTGACTCAGAATGGCAACACCTAAACATTGGTTGTTATCATCAGTCAACGCTACTCGACGTAATCCGTACCAGTAATCAGCATTGAATGTTTCTCCCATTGCTAAGGTGTCATATAAGTAATCACTGAGGATCTCACCGGTATTATTATCTACACGATATATTTTAATATTTTCTGCGGTGGTATTTGTCACACTAAAAGTATAAGAAACATCATCAATCAAGTGTTTTTGAACCAAGTCACAACTTCCAATGGTGTTACTTTCAGGCAATACTTCAGCTGATACTGCATTAGCAGTTACGGTTTCATCAATAACAAAGTCAGCGGTTGCTTGGTCTAATACGGCCACCGCCAAACAATTTAAGCTTGCATCTGCAAGCATGACACGGCGATTTCCATACCAAAAATCTGCGGTATAACTTTCGCCATAAGCAAGTGTGCCATAAAGATTACTATAGATTGGCTCTCCTGTTTTATCATCAACCCGAAAAACATGTACCGGATAATTTGTGGTATTAGTTACAGAAAATTGATGTGCTTGTGTTGATGGTATATGTGCTTGCATTAACTGACAGCTGCCCAGTGTATTCACTTCCGGGATTTCTTCAACCACGATATTTTCAACATCATGTTCTTCGATAGTGAAAGTGTTAACTGATTGAGTTAATACTGCGACAGCAACACAATTTCGATTACTGTCGGTCAACATCATTCTGTCTGTTTGAGTCCAATAGGAGGCGGTATAGCTTTCACCCAGCGCTAAAGTTTTATAATTGGTATTACTAGCCTTTCCTGTTGTGCTTGTTATCCAAAACAGAGAGATAGGGACGGCGGTATTATTTGTCACTGTCAATGAGTCTGCACTTGGCGCATCATATTTTCTAGCATATTGCTGTGTTAAGTCACACGTACCTAAGACATTATCACTTGGAATGTTTGCAATAACAGGTGCTATTGCAGTAGAATTTGCTAAGACAAAATCTTTAAACCCTGATTCACTGCTATCACTAACGGCTCTTAAGGTAGCAGTAAAAGCGTTATTATCGCCAAGCTTTAAGCTATCTGCTAACGATTGAAAATCATCTGGATGCTGCTCTGCTAAATACCTAATAGCAAAGTATGCCCATTGATAAAGCTCTTCATATTCATAAGACATAAAGAGCACATTATAAAGTGGTGGGATAAGCAAACCATCAATTTCGGCTAAAGTGCGTTCATGTTCTTGACCATGAGCGAGATATTCAGCTAAACCTTCAGACCAAGCAACAACATAGTCATAATTTCCATATGCCCCTGCCTTGATATATCGACCATCTAAATAATGAGTGAATTCATGTTCTAAATTATAAATTTCATCAGTAGCCTCACATGAATTTCCCACCCAGTCATCAGGGCATTGCATAGCAATAAAGCGCGCTTGATTACCATCAACACTAGGAGTGCCTTCTAAATACATGCCACCGTTGTCGGTACTTATGCCAAAAAATTCACCAGCATACTTTTCATATTCTGCAGGACTGGCAAAAGCAACAACCTCAAGGTGGTTATTGATATCCCCTGGAAGTGCGGAGCTTTGGGTAGAAAACACACTATGGAAGTTAGTTTCTAGCGCTGCCATTTTCTCACAAGAACGGACTAAGGTTTCATTCGAAATGCTGTCTTGAGCACGAATGGTTAGGTTTGCAGAACAATCATAACTGACGGTAAGAATTTCTTCTTGTTTTGGCCTTACCCAGCAAAAACCATCATCAACTGAACATTCTCGCCCTGCGGGGTCGATGAAGTCTTTTGTTATTATTTTTTCAAAATATTCTTTTTCAACTTCAAGAATTAACGATTGATGCATTTCTATAAAAACTTCATCGATACGCATTTTCACATCATCGTTGCCAACTTGATAAATTTCAGCCAATAATCGATAAGGATAATAAGTAAACCACATGAGGTCATAATCACTTGTCCAGCGGCGATCGAGTGATGTTTCACCCAATAATACAAATGACCTCAGTACCGACAACACCTCAAGCATTTGATCATTAAAAGCATTAACAAATCCGTTCGCGCCAGAGCTAAATGGTTTTTGCATGGCCTTCATCACTTCAGTCAGGCTATCAACAGCACCATCAATATTAAAAGGCTTCGTTTGTAATGAATAAAATTGAATAATCGCGAGGAGATGTGGTAAATGTTGCGAGTAGTAACTTGCCAAAACTCCACGTTCAAAAATATATAAAGCTTCATAATACAGTTGTTGAATTTGGCTTGCTGATGCACCTGTTTTGACAAAGTCTGTCATGTTGGCAACGGCTAACAGTGCATTATTTACCGCGAGTGCTTCAGCATCAGTAACATCTATACCATAAAGTTTATATTGTTTAATAAATGGCATCAATTTAGCGAAGTCACTATCACTTATATCATCTTGCTCTGCTAAGAAGTGAATGGCATGGGCAACATCAACTATTGATCCTGCGTTGTTCTCAGCAATAGTTCTCTGTTCACTACTATTTTCAGAAATGATTTGATTGACAACAGCAGTAAACTCACCTTTATTACTTAAAATGGCAGCAGGTACAGTAACACTGACATTTGTATCATAAACAATAAAATCACTCAGATCGGTACGTTCTTCACCACCGCTTACTGTAACGCTTAAGGACATTTCAGTGACATTACCACCCAGGGTAAAATAATAATTACCCACACCCGATACAAAGGAAAGTGACTCTTCATTGCTATTTGCAGTATCTACTTGGTCAATGATTTTATCATTATCCCAAGACTCATCTGAATAAAGCTCAATTGATGCGCCATTAGTATTAGAAAAGCTACCACCCGTGGTGGTAATTGTGACATTACTGTTATTTAAAGGAATATAAAGCCATAGGTAATGACCATAATCTGTTAGGCAGTAACTTTGGTTGGCAGTTAGAATTGATTGACGGTCTAATGTTTTTTCACCGCACATGTCGGCTGCTAAAACAATTTTGCTATGAGTTATAGAGAGCAAGAAGATGAAGCTAATAATAATTCGACTACATTTAGACATAGAGTTGGGCCTTATATTACGAACTCCATCTCATCTGTTAATAAATAGCTGTATACGGGATTCAGTATACAATTTAATCATCTCTTATACAAAATATAACAATCTTTATATAAAATCAACTAAGTACCATACAAACTACTAGTTTTTAGCTAAGCCATAAAAACTACCGCAACCGCATGTACAGGTTTTAAACCTTCATTACCATAACAGTGTGGCAAGTGGCCGTGGAAATAAATCAAATTCCCTGCTTCTACTACGTATTTTTCCCCTTGCACTTCGACAGTGGCATTACCCTCTAAACATAAAAATAGTTCATGACTTCCCTCTGGGTGAGGCACTCCCTTACAGTAACAATTTGGCATCATGCTGATATCATTGATTTGTAAATTTTGTGTACTTATTGGGCTAGTACGTGTACTAGCAAATTTGCCGTCATCTAACTGAATAATGGGCATATCTTTACGAGAGACTTCTGTCACATGGGCTGATTGACGGCTAATTAAATCATCTACCGATACGCCGAGTGCTTGTGCAACTTTTACCACTAGCGTGATACTTGGATTAGATTGTTCACTTTCCATATTGGCAAGGGTCGCCCGTGGAATATCAGCAAGCTCAGCTAATTTTGTTTGGGTAAGCTTGTGTTGAGAACGTAGTCTTTTGATGCCTTCACTTATCGGATTAATCACTTATTATCTCCAAAACAGTTGGTTAGTTGCTCTATCACTATGTGGAAGATTTAATCAATAAAATTCAATTATTTTAGTTGATTACAAGATATCAACATATCCCCACTCAAGATTCCAACATTTAAACATATTGTTAGCTTATTGTCATTTCTATAGGCTTAGCCCTAGACACTGACAATATATCCATTACAATCTAGCCATCTTATCAATTTGATAATTTATCTTATACCAATGACTTACCGCTAAGCCCTTTAACGCTCACTGAGTGGGAAGGTACTTATTGGAATTGGTATTATAATCAAAACGTCCTGGAGAAATAATATGAATGTTGATCAACATATCAAAGTAGCACAATGGCACTTAGAGCAAGCTCGTTTACACAATGTTAGCGATCACACTTGTGGTTGTCCTGCAAACAAGCATGACCAACGTGCTATCGATGCAGTTGAAGCTGGTATCATCATTGAAGAAAAAGCTTGTACTATCGAAGCTAAAGAAGCTCGTGCATAAGCAATAGCTTATTTTGAGTAACAATTTTAAAACCGATAAATTTTATTTTATCGGTTTTTTTATGCCTGATTATTTACCACACGTCACAATATCTTCTTACCAATAATGACTTCACCAATACATTCAAGATAATATACTTAGAGACAAGCCGTTGATTGAATTGCTATACCCCACGATAAGTATAGTGTTATTGTCTCAAGCGATTAACCCCCTTATAAAATTTCACAAGGATTATTATGGCTGGTGCAAGCTTACTTACTCTACTCGATGATATCGCAATGCTACTTGATGATGTTGCTGTACTCTCCAAGGTAGCAGCTAAAAAAACAGCGGGCGTACTCGGAGATGACCTGGCAGTAAATGCCGAGCAGCTTTCAGGTGGCTTAAAAGCCGATAGAGAGCTACCTGTTGTTTGGGCTGTATTTAAAGGCTCCATGCTCAACAAAGCTATTTTAGTTCCCATTGCACTATTGCTAAGTTACTTCTTACCCATTGTCATTATGCCACTGCTCATGCTTGGTGGAGCGTATTTGTGTTATGAGGGTTTTGAGAAGGTCTGGCATAGTTATGCCCACAAAAATAAGCATAAACAAGATCATGAAGAACTTGTCTCTGCCTTGCAGGATGACAATGTTGATATTATGGCTTACGAAAAAGACAAAATAAAAGGTGCTATTCGCACTGACTTCATTCTCTCTGCCGAAATAATTATTATTGCTTTAGGCACAGTCGCTGATAAAAACATTAGCACACAAATATCTGTACTGATCTTTATTGCTATTTTGATGACTATTGGCGTTTATGGTTTAGTCGCCGGTATTGTCAAAATTGATGATGGTGGTTTATTACTTATTAAAGATAAGTCTGCTAGCCTTTGGGGAAAAGTTAAACGAGCACTCGGCTATTTTATGATAGGGTTTGCGCCTAAATTAATGAAATTTTTAGCTATTGCAGGCACAGTAGCTATGTGGCTTGTGGGTGGCTCACTTATTACTCATGGCGTACCCGCTTTTCATCACATTATTGAATCTGCGACACAGGCTGTTGCCACTATCCCGGTATTATCGGGACTTATGGTTGCCATTACCCCCTTGTTAATAGATTTACTTGTTGGCTTTGTTTTGGGTGCACTTTTAGTCTTTATGTCTTTAGCTGTAAGTAGCCTAAAAAAGAAAAAATCAATGGGGTAAGCACTCTGCATTTTAAGTTTAAGTGAGCGTTAACACTAACTTGCCAATATTTTCATTATTGGCCATTTTTTTATGCGCTTGCTCTACTTGTTGCCAAGGATAGACAGTGTCAATAATGGGGGTAATTTGACCATTTTGTAGTTGGGCATAGAAGTCCTTGATAAAACAACTGACCAACTTAGCTTTATAATCATCACTTCGATTTCTTAAGGTTGAAGCAGTAACGGTTAACCTTTTTGCCAATAATTTTGCTACATCCACTTGCGGGCTATAACGTCCGCCCAGCATAGACAAAATAACAATATGACCATCTAATGCGGCAACATTAATATTTTTAGCAACATACTCACCAGCCACGACATCAACAATTATATTAAAACCTGAAGGCACATTCACCTTTGACCAGCTAACAAAATCAGTTTCATGATAATTTAATGCTACATCAGCTCCCAGCACTAAACATGCCTTTGCTTTTTCCTCAGTGCCAACCGTTACTATAACAGTACATTGCTTTGCTTTTGCTAATTGAATGGCTGCACAACCAATACCACTAGCGCCTGCATGGATAAGTACATGGGATTTGGGGCTGAGTGACGCAATGCTGAACAAGCTTTGATAAGCGGTAAGAAATACTTCTGCACAGGCTGCGCCTTGCTCAAAGCTAAAACCTGCTGGCAAAACAAAAAGCTGAGCAGCTTTTACCTTAACAAACTCAGCATAAGCACCACCGGGGACTAAACCAAAAATTTTATCGCCTATTTTCCATGGTTCACCTAAATGATTTACACCAGCAAGGGCTCCACATTGAATTATTTCACCCGACACTTCTAAGCCTAGAATACTCGACTCACCTGCTGGAGCTGGGTACTTTCCGGCTCGTTGAAGTAAGTCTGCACGATTAACGCCAATAGCCTTAACCTTTAACAAACACTCATCGGCCAAGATTTCAGGTCTTGATGTTTCTTTCAGGGTTAAGGTTTGTTGATTATCGACGTTAATATACTGCAAGCACTTTCTACCCTATAGCGTTAAGCGCAACAGACTGAAATTCAACACCCTGCCAAGCTGTTTTGATAAAGTTGCGAATATTTCCGTGATCATTGCCTTCAGGGTTTTGCAAAACATCATCACGATAATAACGGCCAAAACACGCCAACGTCTGTTGCTGCGTAAGCTCGTTTAGCTTGGCAAAATAAAATATCTTGCAAGAGCCCTCATTAGTGCCGGCCTCATTAACGAGCTCGCCATTAGAAAAACATGCTGGTGTATAGCTATAGTTGTCGCTTATCACTTGCATCACTTGTTCAAAGTTCACTTCATCAGCATTTTCACTTAACTGTGTTAATAACTGCGACTTAATCATAACCTGTTGCTCAGTAGTCACTATGCATCACCAGATTTTAGTTTGGCTTTAGCTTCTTCAACTTTTGAGAAGTCTAAACCAAGCTCATTAACCGCTTCTTCAATAAGGCCCGGATCAGCCATCACTAAACTCATTATCTCTTGT
>Ga0209396_1001498_pt1 | contig 25899 bp, 22 predicted proteins | sample GOMGulsemesocosm_6_FD_184638 | JGI IMG/M metagenome (GOLD analysis project Ga0209396, IMG submission 184638) | Methane-oxidizing microbial communities from mesocosms in the Gulf of Mexico - GOM8C Gulf of Mexico (SPAdes) (version 2) | ecosystem: Environmental > Aquatic > Marine > Cold seeps... | reverse complement strand
AAAGCATGTATTTACCCGCTATCAGCATTCACAACTGGTGTCCTATGTTGCCCCGAGACTAGCTGCAGATGGTCCGGCCTGTCGTGTTGCTATGCCTCGACAGGAAAAGACTGGCCCTTAGGTAGACCCTGTCCGTCGGAGTTGGACCCCGGAGATACCCAGATCCGCGTCGCGAAACTTGCCCCGCTCAATGTACGCCCGACTTTCGATTCGATTTACCCGTACCGGCCTAAATCCGGGAAGCCCCCGAAATGTGACAAAGATCGCATGCACGATAATAGCGAACCCGCACAAAGCGGGAAATAACGCTCGGCTATATACAGGTAGTCACCGGAAATCACTTTCCATTACAGCGTCAAGCACTGCACACCGGTTTAAACTTGAAGTAGTTGCAATGCGCCGCACCTGATCGGCAACCTGAGCCCAGGTGTATTGCGTCCACTGCAGATTTTTGGGTTGACGCAGGTAGACCTGGTCGGGGGTTTCTTTTTCCCAACGATAGAACATTTCCAGCGGTGACTTTTCTAACATGCCCTCTGCGCTCTGCGCCTGAAAATAGAAAACTACAGTCGCTGGATGCAATAGAACCACTTGAGGGCTATTCGTTGGAAGTGTTCCCCAGATTTTTGAAATCAGGGGCCCTCTTTTCCATAAAAGCGGTCATGGCTTCACTATTTTCTGGTCCCCCGATAAGTCGATCCATTGCTTCACTTTCAGCCTGATAAGCCGCTTCAATACCCGAGCGCTGTGCAAGCTTTAGACAGCGCTTTATTTCTCTCAAGGTATGGGGTGCCTGCTTTGCTATCGCCGACGCTTTTTCCAAAGTTTTCTCCAGCAGCACATCGTCACTAAACTTTTTCGCAGCTATGCCCGCCTCAACCACCTGGTCGGTATTGAGAAATTCAGCACTAAATAAAATATCAGCTGCCTGTTGCGCACCAATGTTTGCGGGCAGCAGGTAAGTACTGCCTAATTCCGGTGCTATGCCAAGGCTGGCGAATGGCAGTTTGAAGCGCAGGCTTTCCCCAACGTAGACAATATCGGCGCATCAACTGGAAGAAGCCTGTCGCTTAATTAAAGAGGCTGCAAAGCCAGTGATCTATGCCGGCGGCGGTATCGTATTGGCCAACTGCACCGAACAACTACTGACCCTGGCAGAAAAACTGCAATGCCCGGTTACCACTACCTTGATGGGACACGGAGCCTTTCCACCCGATCACCCCCTGGCCCTGCACACCCTCGGCATGCACGGCAGCAAGTACGCCAACACCGCCATTAATGAAGCGGACTTAGTCATTGCCGCTGGCGTGCGTTTCGATGATCGGGTGACCGGCAACGTGGATAAATTTATCGAGCACGGCAAAATTATCCATATCGATATCGATCGTAACGAACTCAACAAAAACAAAGCCGTCACCCTGCCTGTCTGTGCGGATATCAAAGCGGCTTTGACACAGCTGATCGATAACACCGAACCCGGCGACTACCTCGCCTGGCGCAACTATGTCAGCGAGCTGCGCGAGCAGTATCCCTTTGTTGTGCCTGATAAAAATAGCATCACACCACAATACGCTATCGCCCAACTGAGCGAAGTCACACAGGGCGATGCCATTGTCAGCCTCGGTGTAGGTCAACACCAGATGTGGGCGATGCAACATTACCGCTCTCGCCAGAGCCGCTCACTGCTAAGCAGCTCCGGTTTCGGTACCATGGGTTACGGCCTGCCCGCCGCCATCGGCGCCAAGGTGGGCTGCCCCGAGCGCATGGTGATTGATGTGGATGGTGACGGCTCACTCAATATGACCGCTCATGAACTGGCGACCTGCCGGCGTTTTGGTATTGGCGTAAAAGTGGTCATCATCAACAACCAGTGGCTGGGCATGGTACGCCAGTGGCAGGATATGATTTATGACAAACACCGCTCGGGGACGGACCTGTCTGATCCCATGGCGGTTAAACATCCCGATGAGCTGGAAATTTACCCCAACTTTTTGAAAATTGCCGAAGGCTACCGCGTTAAGAGCGAGCGTGTTACCCGTAAAGAAGAACTGGCCGCCGCTTATGAACGGATGCTGGCCGACCCCAATGAACCCTATTTGCTAGACATCATTGTTGAAGCAGAAGAAAACGTCTACCCGATGATTCCGGCCGGTGGCACCTACCGGGATATCATCATGAGCGCGGAAGAGCTACCGACGAACGCGCGTGAGAGTCAGGGGAGTAATATCTAATAATTATTACCTACAAAGTTGAGTCGTTAACTACACCGTCACTTTTTCAATATAATTTTTGACCCGGGGTGAGGGTCTACCCTCGCCTCACCACATGCTCGCTGCGAATATCAGCAATATTATTCACCCCCAGCAATGCCATGGAGCGCTCAAGCTCTGCGGTTAACAATGTCAGCGCTCGCTCAACGCCTTTCTGCCCACCGGAAGCCAAGCCGTAGAGGTAGGGTCGACCAATGGAACAGGCGTTGGCACCTTGGGCTAACGCTTTGATGATATGGGTACCGCGGCGAATGCCACCGTCAACAATCAGTTCCAGTTGATCACCAATCGCGTCGCGAATCGGGGCGATACAGTCCACCGGTGCTGGTGCTCCTTCGAGTTGTCGGCCACCGTGATTGGAGACCATCAGTGCACTGGCTCCAATTTCCACCGCGCGCTTGGCATCTTCAGGAGATTGCAATCCCTTGATCACAAAAGGACCGTCCCACTGCTCGGCCAGCCAGGCGGCATCGTCCCAGGTGACGGTGCGATCGAACTGGCTGTTAACGTAATCCATCAAGCCCATCACACCTTTACCCAGGGCGTCTACTCGGTGGGTAACATTGGCCAGTTTAAAATCAGGGCTCAACATCAAGTTAAACAGCCACTCAAAGCTGGTGCCGTAACTGAAAAAACTTTTTGGCGTTATCTTGGGCGGCATGGTCATGCCGTTATAAAGATCGCGTTCGCGGTTGCCCGCCAACGGGGTATCGACGGTCAGGCACAGCGCCAACAACAAAATAGGATTGTGTGCTGCGACGTAAAAGGCTCGATGAAAGCGAAGATCCCGCTCGGCATGAGCTTGACTGGAATTACTTTTGGGATACTCATCGACCAGCGCTTCGTATGCCTGCTGTAACTCCTCAAGGTCTTCAGCTGTAGCTCGACGAGCGGCCTGATAAGCCGCCTCGCCCTCAAGCAGCCTGCGCACCTCCATTAATCCGGCGAGGGTTTCAGCGTGGTTATGTAACAGCTTGCGCAGTGGTGTATCCGGGTGCAGAGCCTGAATGTCTGGCTGCAGCTCCTGAAAACTGGCAACGAAAGTACCACTGCCACGCCGTGTTTCAATCACGCCACGGGCCCGCAGCTCCTTTAACGCCTCGCGCAAGGTGTTGCGGGATACATTCAGGCTATCGCAGAGACTGCGCTCGGCGGGCAGGCGCTCCCCCGCCTTCAGACGACCATCAAGAATCATGGCCTCGATCTGGCGGGCGACCATTTCGGGCATGGGCGTTTGTATAGGCGTGCCGGAACTTGTGGACATGGCTCATTACCAATTTAGTGATACGAGTTAATCACCTTTTGGTAAATTTAGCTTAAAAGAAATATTTTAGACAACAGAATACAGAGTAAGCGCAGCTATAAAATCATAACCAATTGATTTAGTTAGGCTTTTATCAGAAAAATCAATTAATCATCCAGACACAATTGGTCCAACCAATTCCACTCCGTAGCAGCGGGCTATTTATTTGGCCGAAGGCTCCGACCGCGATCTTTGTGGCACCGAACAACATTCGCCCTCGGAGCGGGCTCCAACAACCCCACCCCGTAGGTGTAACCGTGATAGCCCTCCGCAGTACCCGGCTCCCAGTCCGGTTTGGCTTCAGCCAAACATTTGGCGATTTCGTCGTACTGATCGAAACCATTGCCGCCCAGATCCAGCAGCTCGGTGTAACCGGGCAGTTGGGTGGCGGCGGCATTTCAGCCAAAGTCGACGAGGCAGCAGACACCGCACTCATAGCCAATAGGGCTCGAATGCGGGGTTTCAATTTTTTAAATATGATCACTGTTGATATTCAATATACAGGAGTACACTAGAACTATTACTTCATAAGGTAAATATGATGAAAACAGCGCAAGTCGAACCTGAAATCACAGCGATGGCTGAAAAGTACGTCAATGAGCAACACGATGCCATTGTTCACAGTATTGCTGACCACCTCCAAAGCAGGATTAACTCAGGTCACCTTCAAATTAAGAACGGTCAACACAGAAGCCTTGAGGATTCATACCAAGCTCTTCGCAAGGAGTTATTTAATAAATAACTCCCCTCCCCTATGAAGAACTATAAAGTTGAGATCCTCGCTCAAGCAGAAGAAAGTATTATCGAAATAACCAAAAATAAAATGGAGTATGACCTACCATCAGCACTCCGTTTTTTTGACGAGTTCTACGAAGATATAAAGGAACTACACACTCTCCCCGAACGTGGCTTTTCTCTCGGCCAAGGGCGTAGAGGAAGAATCTATAAAGACCACATCATCCCGTATGTGGTTGATGATGAAACAATGACTGTATTTGTCGTAGATATTGTCAACCCAAAACAACACACCAAAGCTGGTAAATATTTCTAACCGCCCTCCCCAACGTATTTCCCAACTCCATATGTACAGTTTTTCAGTCCGTGCAACCCTCCAAGGATCATTTCAGTAAAACACCTAGAGAATACAGACAACAACTCTGATCGCAAAGAAGTTGACCCTCTACCCGACTTACTTGAACAAAAAGCCGCGCATCAGCATACGCGACAACATTTTGTTCCGCGCTGCCTGTTCTTTGTCAACATCTGGCCAGAGATTGGATCGAATGTATTGAGTTTTCCTCATGTTAGTCACGTCATCTATTACGTGATACATGAGCAACAGTTAATTGTCTACGGCGTGCTGCACAGACGTATGGTGCCGCTCAATCACCTGATTGAGCGCAAGGTAATTTAATGGTACAACCCTAAAGTTGGATTATCGCAGTGATGCAATAAACCCCCGCAAACGGGTCAGTTAATGACCCCTAAAGCTCTTCAGCTCTCAATATAATTCAACGGCAACTGGGTCGTCAGCTTCATCGTCTCCATCACAAAACTAGTACTGACATCAAATAAGTCGGCCTTAATAATCTTCTTATAAAGGCGATCATAACCAGGCATATCTGTCACGACCGCCTTGATCAGATAGTCCAGATCGCCGCTCATACGATAAACCTCTAACACCTCGGGAATGGCCTGAATCACGTCCTTAAACGTTGCAGACCACTGGTCATTATGTTGATTGGTACGAACCACGATGTAGGCGGTGAGCGGTAGATTAACGTGCTCCTGGTTTAGCAGAGCCACCCGCTCACGAATCACCCCCTCCTGCTCCAGCTTTTGTATCCGCCGCCAGCAAGCGGACTTGGAAACACCCGCCCGTTCGGCCACATCCCCTACCGAAAGCGTCGCATCTTGTTGCAGTAACGCCAGGATCGCCCGATCCTGCTTATCCAGCTTAATCGTGGCCATTCTTTAACCCCCTTTGTTAAACGTTCTTTTACTTCACCAACGCCTGGCAAACCCCATAAAACGGCTATATGTCAAATCCGCGGTGACACGAGCAGAAAGTCATATAATTACACATAATGGAAAATTAATCCGAACTACAATATTTATTGGAATGATATCTCAAACTTAACACATATTACGGTTCAATTAGGAACAATGTCTACGTCGCTTCCACTTACAATTTGCCCATCAAATGACAGCTGGAAGAACACCATGACGACACTCTCTCCCTCAACCGCCCTAATCGACCGCATCCGTGAATCTGTCATCGGCGAAAATCACCCTATTCAGACCCCTTTTGGGCAAAAGCCCCTGGTTTATGCTGATTACACCGCTTCGGGACGCTCACTGCAGTTCATTGAAGACTTTATTCAGCAGCGGGTTCTGCCCTTTTACGCCAACACCCACACCGAGACCTCTTACACGGGCGCACAGACCACAGCATTGCGTGAAGAGGCTCGAGAGCTGATTCGCCGTGCCGTTAACGCCAGTGATGAAGATCAGCTTATTTTCTGCGGTGCGGGTGCCACCGCCGCGATTCACAAGTTGATCGATATACTCAACTTACGCCTGCCTGCAGACCTTAATGACCGCTACCAACTGGATCAACAGATTCCCGCTTCCGAACGCCCGGTGGTGTTTATTGGCCCCTACGAGCACCACTCCAATGAATTGCCCTGGCGCGAGAGTATTGTCGAGCTGGTGTCCATCCCCTTAAACGACAATGGTCTGTTGGATCTGCAGGTCCTTGAAAGCAAACTGCAAGAGTACAGCGACAGAGACCTGAAGATCGGCAGTTTCTCTGCAGCTTCCAACGTGACCGGGCTTAAAACCGACGTCGACGCCGTCGCGCAATTGCTGCACCGCCACAACGCCTTCTCATTTTGGGACTACGCGGCGGCAGCACCCTATGTAGGTATCGACATGGGAAGCTCCGCGCAAGACGGCGATAGCAGCAAGGATGCAGTTTTTATTTCGCCCCACAAGTTTATTGGCGGGCCAGGTACTCCCGGTATCTTGATCGTTAAGCAAGGCCTGCTAAACAACCGCGTTCCCGCTGTTCCGGGCGGCGGCACAGTGGTCTATGTCACACCTGAAGATCATCGCTATATCGGCGATGCCCAACGTCGCGAAGAAGGTGGCACTCCGGCCATCATCGAATCCATTCGCGCCGGCCTGGTGTTCAAGTTACAGCAAGATGTTGGCACGGATGAGATCGAACGACGCGAAGCGAATTTTGTTCAGCGCGCACTGGCTCGCTGGGCTGAGTATGACAATATCGAGATTCTCGGCGATGTTGATGTGCCGCGACTGTCGATTACCTCTTTGCGTATTAAGCATCAGGGCAAGGATCTGCACTACGGTTTTATCGTCGCGCTGCTGAACGACCTGTTCGGCATACAGGCTCGGGGCGGTTGTTCCTGTGCCGGCCCTTACGGCCATAGCCTGCTGAATATGGATATGGCCTACAGCAAAGCACTGGAAGCGCAATTACTTGAGGGGCAAATGATTTTACGCCCTGGCTGGGTACGTTTGAACTTTAACTACTTTATCGACGAAGCCACCTTTGAATATGTCGTCCGCGCCATTGAGTTGGTGGCCGAGCATGGTTGGCGCCTGCTGCCCTACTACCATTTTGATCGCACCGGTAACGTGTGGCGTTACCAAAACGCTAAAACATCCCTGGCAACACAATTAAATGATCTGGACTTCACAGCCTCCAGCCGTTGTGAACAAAACCAGGAAAGCACTAACGACAGATTATCGCTAACCGCTCACCTCACATTAGCCGAAGAAGAAATTCGGCGTAAAGTCCGAGACGGAGAGACATACCAGGTTGAATTGCCCCCGGCAGCAGAGCAACTGCGCTGGTTCACCCTGCCTCAAGAAGTCGCTCAGATCCAAGGACACTAGTATGACGATTGCAGTGGGCCTGATCATTGGGTTGGTATTAGGACTTACCGGTGCAGGAGGATCTATCTTCGCGGTGCCGCTTTTAATACTGCTACTGGACTTATCTGTAAACGATGCCATGGGCGTCTCGCTGGGCGCGGTAAGCTTGGCAGCACTGGCTGGTGTGCTACTGAGGAACAATCAGCGTGAGATCGCCTGGCTACCGGGCCTGATATTGGCCACTGCCGGCATGGCGACCGCTCCGGTGGGCCGCTGGATGAGCGCTCAGATAAACGAGTTGGTATTACTGGCCGGCTTCGCCCTTCTGGCAGTAATCTTAGCTACGCGCATGTGGAAGCAGGCCTGTGATAATGAGCAAGAAACCTTACACCTTCGCGCCAATATAGCGGCCTCTGATACAGAACACACTACCTCGGCAAAGGAGTACACCACCAATCCGATTGGGTTAATTTTCGCAGGTCTGCTCTGCGGATTACTGTCAGGATTATTTGGCGTTGGCGGTGGATTTATTATCGTGCCTTTGCTCACGATTTACGCAGGCATTGACATCAAGAGGGCCGTAGGTACATCACTGTTTATCATTTCTCTGGTAAGCGCAACAGGATTTGCATTTCATATATTGGAAATTTCGGCAGTACCAACTGACATGCTCTTGCATACCTGTATCGGCAGTGTCTTGGGGATATATCTGGGAACAGTCATCGCAAAACGATTAGCGGGCCCCAAGCTTCAAAAACTATTTTCCTTCAGCGTTATTAGTTTGATGGCACTAACCGTAGCCCGATCACTTATTTAATAACTGAGACATTCAATGCTATTCCGACAACTCTTCGACGAAACAAGCTGGACTTACACTTACCTGATTGCTGAGCACCAAGGTGGCCAGGCATTGCTTATCGACCCCGTTCTCGAAAAGATAGACACCTATCAAGAACTCATCAAAGAGTTAGACCTCGACCTGATATACGCCCTGGACACCCACGTACACGCAGATCACATTACCGCCCTGGGAAAACTCCGCGAGATATATCGATGCGAAACCATTCACGGCGAAAAGTCCAAAGCCGACGGAGTCAGCAGGTCTGTTAAGGACAACGAGAAAATTCAACTAGGAAAATTAACACTAAAAACAATCTACACCCCAGGCCACACTGACGACTCTTACTGCTTCCTGCTGGAAAACCAACCAACAAACATGCTATTCAGCGGAGACACATTATTAATTGGTGGTACAGGAAGAACCGACTTTCAGCACGGTAATTCGATACAACAATACGACAGTATCTTCAATAAACTGTTAACTCTTGACAGTAACACACTGCTCTACCCAGGCCACGATTATCGCGGCATGACGTCCAGCACCATTGGCGAAGAGAAACGCTGCAACCCCCGACTTCAGGTTAACAGTGCTGAAGAATACACAGCGTTAATGAGCAATTTAAAACTCGACAAACCAAAACAAATGAATATAGCGGTTCCAGCAAATTTAAAGTGTGGATACCTGTAACAAAATAGATAGCCAACAACGAATACTGGTTCCGTCGCAAATAATCTATTTGACGTAAAAAACGGTTGGGCGAATTTTTACTTACGCAGCTAAAGCGTAAAATTGTTCTGCAGGTGACAAAGAGGCCACCATGTTCTTTTTGGTTCTTCGTAGATCCGTGTGAAAACACTGGTAAAATACCCAGTTTTTGACACTGCTGTCCGGTTAAGAAAATAACGCGACTCTGAAGGGCCTAAGTCCATTGGCTTGCGGTAAAATAGTGGTTTACGAGACGTAACTACTCACCCCCCCCCGTAGATCACAGCTCCCCTGATAGCGCCATCTGAATCGCGATCAGCGGGTTGTGGCCTTTATTCGCCATTGTCTGTAGATAGCTCGAAATCCGGCAGTAAGCCTCGGCATACTCGAAACTGCGGAAGCACCCCGAGACCTTCTGCTTCACCTTCGACATGCGCAGATCTCTCTCTGCACGATTATTGGTAAATGACACATGCCCGTCCCTGGCAAATAGCAGCACCGATTCCTCGCAACCTTTTAACCGCTCCCACAGATTATGCGCATCCGACTTGGCCATCTTGCCGCGCTGGCCACTGGGTTTCTCAGCAATAGCCGGCAGCTCTTTTTCGCCCTGGGTAATGATTGTTCGATAGCGTTTCTGTAGCTTTTTATAGGCCTCATCGGTGAGAGCCTTCTGATGGCTGGCCGACACCGACTTGCAGGTTTCCTTCAACAGGCGCTTCATGCGGGCCGCCCACCGATAATTATTGGCATCCACCGCAAACGTCAGCTCGCGCAATAAATGTGAGCCACACAAACCGTGGCCACAGTGATCGTAGCTTAGATACGAGGCCCAGCAGTCGTGAATGATGACACCGCCGTAGCGCGGAATAATATCAAAGTGTTCCATGGCCTCCTTGCCACGGCGTCGATGCAGTTGCTTCAGGGTCACATCCCCGGCGGCATAGACATGAATCCAGTGGTTTTTCCTGTCGACTTTCAATGAGGTTTCATCGACGTTCATCGCCGGGCTTGCCAGCAACTGCGCTATCGCCGATTGCTCCCAGCTCTCCAGGGCCATGTGCAGGCGCATGACGAACTTGAGCAGCGTGGCTTCTGAAAGACTCTGACCGATCATTGCCTTAACGCTCTTCTGTACGCGATTCAGCGCCACCATCTGGCAGACCAGCAGGTTGATGACATAAGCTTTCAGGCCGTTGCCGTATTGCAGCGGCCCGGGCATGTCGGCGGGGAAGGCGGCCTTGGCCCGATGGTCACACGTCGGGCACTGCTTGATCTCGGCATCGACATGCTCGACCACTTTTTCAAAGATGATATCGATCTTGCTGCGGCGCTCGTGCTTCAGGCAGGGCGTGTTGGACAGGTCCTCACCGCAGACATCACAGGCATTGACCTCGGCGATGGTGGTGGTTTCGACAGTGCGCGAATTATAGGCCGACTCGCGCTTTTCCAGCTTGCCCTTTCCCTTGCTGCCGGTTTGCTCGAGAGAGGATTCATCCGGGTCGGTCTGCGACGAGGGCTTGCTGGAATTTTTACTGTTTTTTTTGGTCGTCTTTTCAAGAAAGATGGAAATAAGCAGCTCCAACAGGGTCAGCATGCCCTGCATGAGAAAGCGGTTCTCATGGGATAGCGCGCCATCATCGCACTGGCGCTGGAACTCGGTTTTAAGCCGATCCAGTTCTCCGCGCACTGATGTCTTGTTGATGCTGGGCATAATCTACAGCTGCTTTGTTTCCATGCGCGGTAGGATACCACGGCTTTTTTCGGCGCCTCAGAAGGCCGCTCGCAGCAAAAAGTCGACATGGGCAAGGCGATCTAATCAAAGAGCGTGCTTGCGCTGCGTATAGTGCCACTGAGTTCCCCTGGCATCGGCAATTTCAAGGGGGTCGAGGTTGCCGATAAATTGCAGCGAAAAACCTGTCAAGAGTTTTTATAAAAAGGGCGTGAGTAGTTACGTCTCGTAAACCACTATTTTACCGCAAGCCAATGGACTTAGGCCCTTCAGAGTCGCGTTATTTTCTTAACCGGACAGCAGTGCTTTAAGGTGCCGACCCTGCGCAATATTGCGCAAACCGCGCCTTATATGCACTCGGGTGTATTCGATAACTTACGCGATGCTACTGAGTTCTACACCAAGGGGCGTGGCCACGCTGTGCCGGAGGGTGTGGAGATGAATCTGCACTGGCATATATGGGAGCCAGATTTGGCGGAGCATGAGCTCGACCTCATCGTCGACTTTATGAAAACCCTAACCGATGAGACGGCCAAACCACAGGTTCCGAGGCTACTGCCATCGGGGCTAGCACAACCGATACCGTCAACGGCGGCCAATAACTTTGTGCGAGATGCACAAGCCGTTATTGAGTCGAACGACCGAGATTTACAACAACCCAAGAGCTAACGCCGCAAGGCGCTGACTAATCATTGATTTTCACGAGGAGAATAATAATGCAAACAGGAAAACTCGTAGGTGCACTGCTCATCGCAGGTGCTTTTGCTGGCGGGCTTTATTTGGGGCAGGGTGATACTGGACCTGTGATTGCTAGCGGCGGTGCCAGCTATGGTGGTGGTTATAACCAAGCCGAAGATGCTGAGCTAACGGCCTCTGCGTCTGACACGGCGGTAGCCGTAGATACCTATAATGGTGTGACCCACATTGTGAAACCGGGCGGTTCAATTCAAGAGGTGGTGAAAATCGCCAACCCAGGTGACACCATTCAAGTGATGCCGGGTGAGTATTCTGAAACCATCTATATCGATAAAGACAGTATTCGCCTGGTGGGTGTGATTGAGAAGGGTGAACGCGCCACTCTCAACGGTAAGGGGACCCTCAACGACGCCATCTTGTACTCAGGCAACAACATCGTAGTCGAGAACTTCCTTATTACGAAGTACAAGGGCAACGCCATCATGGGCCAAGCCGGTAATAACTTCGAGATTCGAAATAATGTGATCATCGATACGGGTGTGTATGGCATTTTTCCGCAGCTGGGTAAAAACGGTATTGTTGAGTACAACATCATCTCGGGTATTGAAGACGCCGCAATTTACGTGGGTATGAGCGACAACATTCATGTTGCTCATAACGGATAAGGATAAGTCGCGCTTGCCGCGACTTATCCTATTGTTGAACGAGCCCGGGCTCGACACCTCTATATAGGAAATAAATGGATTGGTTGTGGCCGCGGTGCCGACGCCTTGGGCGCCGGATGTTTTCTTCAGTCGAGTCAGGCCCTCATCCTATCTCGATGATTAAAATGGGCCATGTCATATCGTTCAGGTTTCCCTTGTGTTGTGAGTTAAAATTGCCCCGCGCGTCGCGTTACCCAGGGCTTGGGTGCGGTCGGATAAAGCCTGTGACGGTCATCGGGTGTTGACAGCGTTTACACCTAAAGCAGGGTCTGACGGATGTTTCGGGGGTGGGAATCATCACTTGCAACACCCACTGCACGAGCCTCAGCAACCGTTTGGCATTGCCGTGTAAAAACCCGTAATCCCGTGTCCGCCTAAAGCCCTTCGGTAATGTGTGCTGAAGTATCAGCGCGACAAAATCTTCCCCACGCTCGCGGCGGGTTTGGAACGTGCCGGTGCGGCTGTCCCGATATTGGAAGGTCACATAGGCGCCGTCATCGGCAAGAATGTTGTTGTCGCTGATCACACCTCGATACAGGTAGCACGACAGATACTTCAGCGCCGGCAGGCCGCGACCGACTCGGGTGCACTGCACCACCCATTTGCTCGGTGTCCGCGGAGCTCGCAACCCGGCCTGCGCAATACCCGCCAGCATCCGCCCCCTAAACACCGCCGCGAGTTGGCAACCGTTAAAGAGGTATTTCCCCTTGAGTTTGCACCACTCATTGCGCGCCTGGTTGACGCCGCCACCGGGCACGATGATGTGCAAATGTGGGTGGTAATCAAGGCGCCGGGTGTGGGTATGCAGCACGGCGGTCATCGCCAACTCGGCCGCCAGTCCCTTATCATTGACCCCAAAATCCTTGAGAACCGATATGGCGCAGCGGAACAGCAGAGTGTAGATTCGCTTCTGATGGGCTTGCGCCAGAGCGCGCAATTCATAGGGCAGTGTCACCGTCACCATAAAATAGTCGACCGGTAACAGTTTGGCTTTTTGCCGTTCCAACCATTGTGTGGCGCTGTGCTGCTGGCACTGATTGCAACTGCGGTGCCCGCACGATTGTGGGCAGTGATCCTGCCACGCACAGTGATTGCAGGCCAACAGCACTTCCCCATATTGGCCGTTGCGACAGCCGAGAATGGCGTTGAGTGCCGACCACTGAGCGGGGGTGGTCGTGTGGCCGTATCGCGTTTTATAGCGCCCAAGATAATCACCCATAATACTGGCCAGGCCCATCTCACACCTCCCCATCGAGCTGCAGCTTGAGTCGATTGATCAGCCGGTTGATGGTCTTGTTTGTATTCTGGTGAGTGACCTCGGTCAGTTGGGTGTAGAGCGCCGTGGTCTTGGGGCACTCGTGCCCCATCTCGTGTTGTATGCTGCGCAGATTGAGGCCCGTTTCCACCAGATGCGCACCGTAGCAGTGACGCAAACTGTGCAGGGTGACCGGTTTGCTGATGCCGCAACTTTTGACGATGACCTTGAAGGATTTTTGCAGCCCACCCCGATCCATCGTCAGCTTGGACACGTGCTGCTGCTCCGGGGTTTTACCGGCGGGAAACAGCAGGCTCGGGTGGCGGTGCGTCACCCAATAGGCGCGCAGCGCCTGCAGTGTGCGCTGAGGCAAGGTGACGAAGCGATCCTTCTTGCCCTTGCCTTGTCGCACATGCACTTTCATGCGCGCGCTGTCGATGTCTCCGACCTTGAGATTCAGCGCTTCCCCCAGACGCAGCCCCATACTGTAGGCCGTCAGCAAGAAGGTCTGATAGCGCAGCGTCCGGGTGCCGTTAATGATCCGCTCCACTTCTTTTGCCGTAAGAATATCGGGCAACACCTTCTTCTGCGGTGGCTTGACGATATCGACCCACACCCAGTGCTTGTCGAGGATGTGCTTGTAGAAAAACTGAAGTCCGTTGCGGTCTACCTTGACGGTACTCCAGGAATAATTCTTAACGAGATCGCTGAAGTAGTCTTTGAGTTGATCTTGGGTGAGTCGGTCAGGGCATTGATCGAAGTACTCGCTGATCCGGCGTATGGCGCGTGAGTAAACATCGATGGTGGTTTTGGCCTTGCCCTGACGTAGCAGTGCGTTAACATGAGATTGGTACAAAGCCTGAAACTTCTGTTGCTGTGCTTTGTTCATGGGTGATTCCTCTAGCGGTCACACTCGAACGGGAGTGTGTAGAGGAATTATTGCTGAAGAACGTGGATGCTGAAGCCTGCCGCGTAGCGGCTTCGTTCAATCGGGTAGCCAAGGGTCTCTAACCCTCAGCCCCCACAACACCCTGCATGCGGGTCCGCACAGGGCGTTTCACTTAGGATAGTGAAGCTTGATCCATCCATCGCGCAACGCATAAAGCCCCTGAGATTTTAGATAAGCAAGCGAGAGCGCCTGATTAATCCCTGGGGTTTTCGAGCTGCGCCACGGGCCTTTACTGGTGATGCCACAGCCGACAGCGGTTTGTACGTGAACGCCCAATCTCATCAGACTTCTCACTTTGGTGCGCGGCTTTCGCCACTGGCGCCAGTAGGCCATACGAACCCTTCGCCTGATCCAGTGATCCAGATCGACGCAGAGCTGATAGATATTGGCGATACCAAAGTAATTAATCCAGCCGCGTATAAACTGACTGGTTTTGAAGAGCTGATATTTCATTGAGACGCCCCAGTTGCGATTCGTTAAACGTCGAATCCGCTGCTTGAATTTCTGCAGTGATTTCTCGCTCGGCCGAATCCTGCCCGCCTTGAAGGTAAACCCCAAGAACTGACTTTTACTGGTTTTAACGACGTGACTTTTGTCGGTGTTGACGATCAGTTTCAAGCGGTTCTGCAGGTACTGGCTGATACTGCGCAGTACACGCTCGCCGGCACGCTGACTCTTCACAAGGATCGTAAAGTCGTCGGCGTAGCGGGCAAACTTGTGGCCGCGTTTCTCAAGTTCTTTGTCCAGAGGGTCGAGCATAATGTTCGCCAGCAGCGGCGATAGTGGCCCGCCCTGTGGAACACCTTCTCGGCTCTCGTGATGCTGCGGGTTGCCACAATTCGAATTTATGACAACGCCCGCTTTTAGGTATCGGCTTATCAGCCTGAGTAGTCGCTTATCGTGAACCTTTCGGCCCAGTAACGTCATCAACAGATCGTGATTCACTCGATCAAAGAACTTCGACAGATCGACATCCACCGCAAAGCGGCGTCCTTCCTTGATAATGCCTTGAACCTGCTTGACCGCTTGCTGCCCATTTCGATTCGGCCTAAACCCGAAACTGTTGTCCGAGAACTCCGGATCAAAAATGGGCGTGAGGACTTGGGCAATGGCTTGCTGGATTACGCGGTCAGCAACGGTTGGAATCCCCAGAAGACGTTTACCGCCGTCGGGTTTATCGATTTCAACACGTCTAACCGGTGAAGGTTTGTAGGACCCATTTTTCAGGTCACTCGTCACCTTGGCCCAGCTGCCTGAGTGCGCCCATGCGGGGAATTCATCGACGCTCATGCCATCGATACCCGCAGCGCCCTTATTGGCTCGAACGCGCTTCCAAGCTGTAGAGAGGTTATCTCTGTGCAGCACGCGCTCCAATAGATGGTTGCTAAAGGCTGGCTTCGTGTCGCTACGCTGAGTAACGTCTTCGCCGGGCGGCGTTCGTTTGTTCAAGTGTGACAAGGCTCCTCCTTTACTCTAAGTGTTCAGGCCTTCGCCTAGAGGCGCCTACTTTTGGCACCGTGTCCCAGCCATTACGCTGGGCATTTGACTACTATGCCGTCTGCTGACTTCTGCTTAATCACCTGCAGAGTTACCCCTGCCGGCGCTATCGGTTTACATCGGGTTCGCTCTCTTTGGTTGATGCAGACCAAAGAGCCAAGGCACTTATTGACCAGAGCCTTACTGGTTATTTTCCGATCGCTTGTTAAGCAGATCTCCCCAGATAAGAACATGAACTGTCCCTGCGCAACTGCATCATTTACGGTGGCCGTTAGATCACATGGCTTCGTCGTCTTGTGCCAACTCGCCTCCAGCCTACGCCTCATATGATGTTCTTGTTCATCAGCTCGCAGTTTTGCGTCCGGCTTCCTCCAGACCAGACCTCGCGGTCAAGCCCTTGCCATTCGCTAGTAGTTATCGCTTAATAACAACATGGTTTTCAGCGGTGATCTTCCTACAGAGGACTTTCACCTCATTAGTTCATGCCCATGCTGGGCGTACACAAGTTGCTGCACTCGGATAAATTACTCGCTGCGCTCCTAATTTACCGGTGAGCAAGGCGTTAGGCAGGGAGTGAATAGATAGATGATTGAAAAATTCATAGAAAGAATATCTCCAGACCTGAGGAATAAATCAGGCTCAGTTTTCTATACAGGTGTTGATGCATTTACTGGAGAGAAAGATCTATATCTCTTGGGTTTGAATCCAGGAGGCTCTCCTGAAGAGCAAGCTAATGAAACAGTAGAACTAAGTATCAGTCACATTTTAGAAAATGAATCTAAAAACTGGTCTGCTTACAGGGATGAGTCATGGCAAGGAGCAAAACCTGGTACATGGCGGATGCAGCCAAGAGTCTTACATTTGTTAAATTACTTAAACCTGAATCCAGGTGAAGTTCCATCAAGTAATGTAATCTTTGTACGCTCTCAGCGAGAAAGTAATAGCAGCGATGAAGCGAACGAATTAATTAACAATGTTGGCCGTTTCATTCTGCAGTCATAAATGAGTTAAAACCAAAAGCTATTCTTTGTTTTGGTAAAACAGCTGGTGAGCATATTAGAAAGAAACTATCTGTCAATGAGTTGATAGATGAGTTTGTAGAAACAAATAATAGAAGATGGAAAAGTCAGGCTTATACAAATAAAGATGGCGTTAAAGTTATTGTTGCAACTCATCCAAGCATCGCTGATTGGTGTGCTCCTGATACAGATCCATCAAAAATGATAAAGCGCGTAATTGCAGGCAATGCCTAACGGTCAATGGCGCCTGCGGCTGGACAACTTTAAGCGCTGCTTCGCAGCAAAGTTGCCCATTACCTTGGCGTTAGGCAATATTATGAGTGAGGAGCAGGGTCAGGTCTTACATTTGACAGCTTAATGTGAAATACAAGACCTGACCCCTTGCTCGTGCAATCATCGAATGGCTTGAGGAAAACCGAACGGGGCTGGATATTCTAGTGCACGGCGTAACTGGACAAGACCTCGCCGATCACACCACACACGCAGCTTGGTTGGGCAATCCATCACCCTTGAAGCTGGATATTTTTAGATCCTGAGCTTTTTGACTCTTTAGCGCTATCCAGGCAAATGGCTGTGGTACGATCCGTGCCATAACGTGGAACACGCCCTACCCATAGCCTGAGAGAATATCAAGCCTATAAAAAGTCCATCTCATTGCACTTTCTTGATTGCTGCCCACCCCCATAACCCCGATAATGGTTTAAGGCGCCCAATTTAGTGGGCTAGCAAGCAAATTTATCTTATCTGCCCATGAGGGTTTTATGGGAAACAAACTCGAAATTACAGCTCTGCCGGACTTCCCCTTGGTTGAACCCGGCGATAATCTAGTCCCTTTGATTCTGGCCTCCTTGGAAAAAGCGCAGATTACCCTGACAGAGGGTGACTGCCTGGTCTTAGCACAAAAGATCGTGTCAAAGTCAGAAAACCGCTATGCCTATTTTGACGATGTAGAACCCGGCCAAGAGGCACAAGACCTGGCGGAACAGGTACATAAAGACCCGAGGCTGGTGCAACTAATACTCGATGAGTCCAACGAAGTGATGAAACACCGCCCCGGCGCCGTGATTGTCGAGCACCGCCTCGGTTATGTGCATGCCAACGCCGGTATTGATCAATCCAATATCAGCAGTGAAGCGGATAACCCCCGGGTACTGCTGCTGCCTATCGATCCCGACGCAAGTGCGGCTGCCTTAGGCGAACAGCTGCAACGGGCAACCGGCGTTAACCAGCTCAGTATCGTCATTAGCGACAGCGCCGGGCGCGCCTGGCGCAACGGTATTATGGGTTTTGCCATTGGCACTGCGGGCTTTGAGCCAGTAGTGGATGAAGTGGGCAAACAGGATCTGTTTGGGCGGCCTTTGGAAGTCACACAAATTGCCGTGGCCGATGAATTGGCGGCAGCGGCCTCACTGTTGATGGGCCAGGCAGATAGAGCAGCACCGGTGGTATTGATCCGTGGCGCTGATTTGAATCCCTCTGACAGTGGCTCCCGGGCGCTGATTCGCGAGCGCGAACAAGACCTGTTTCGTTAACCCTATTTTACCCAAGACGCCAGGCCGCCTCGGTAAACAACCCTGAGGCAGTCTGGCTGTTGGAGATAACACCCTATGACTACACCCACCTCCCCATCGGTATTGGCCTTAAGTGGTGGCGTTGGCGGCGCCAAACTCGCGCTTGGTCTCAGCAAAGTACTGGCCCCCGAAGATTTGACGATTGTCGCTAACACCGCCGATGACTTTGAGCACCTGGGTCTACCAATTTCACCGGACTTGGATACCTTGATGTACACCCTTGCCGGCCGTAACAACACCGAACAGGGTTGGGGCCTGGCCGGTGAAAGCTGGCAGGCGATGGGCATGCTCGCCGATTACGGTGCTGACACCTGGTTTCAGCTGGGTGATCAGGATATAGCCACCCATTTGGTACGTGCACAACTCTTGGCCCAGGGTATGAACTTGAGCCAGGTTACCGAACACCTGTGCAAGCAGTTAGGCGTAGGCCCCAGCGTATTGCCCATGAGTAACGATTCGATACGCACCAAAATCCAGACTCCGGATGGCGAGCTGGTATTTCAACATTATTTTGTACGCGAGCGCTGTGAACCGGCAGTGACGGGTTTTCGCTTTGAGGGTGTGGATCAGGCGCAGGCACAGCCGCAGTTTTTGCAGGCCTTGAACAACCCCGATCTGGAGGCCGTGATTATCTGCCCTTCAAACCCCTTTGTCAGTGTGCAGCCGGTTCTGTCGGTGCCGGGGATAAAGGCCGCGATTAAAGCCACTAAGGCGCCGGTGATAGCCATTTCCCCGATTGTCGCCGGAGCTGCAATCAAAGGGCCAACGGCTAAGATGATGCAGGAACTGGCCATGCCCACCAGCGCCCTGTCTATTGCGGAATACTACGGCGACTTGATCGACGGGTTTATTATCGACGAGGCAGATGCAGAGCAGGCCTCGGCGATAGAGGCACTGGGAATGGCGGTTAAGGTCACCCCCACAGTGATGCGTAGCCTGGAAGACCGGGTAACCCTGGCGCAGCAGTCACTGGCGTTTGCAAAAGCACTTAGAGACTGACGCTATCCCCGAGAGCGCATGTTTTCCCGCTTCAGCGGTGTGTTAACAATTTCCAGTAGAGGAATGGTGTTGAACGCCGCCTGTTGGCGCTCATCGCTAACTTCACCATACAAGGTATTACGCTGTCGCGATTGACGCCCCGCTTGTGCAATTAATCGCTCCATTTCCGCCGGCGGCTTTTCCTGGCCATGATCGGCGCCTGCAGCGCGGGAGATGGATTCATTCATCAGACTGCCACCCAAGTCATTAACGCCGGCGTTAAGCGCGGCGCTGACTCCCGCCTCCCCTAATTTCACCCAGGAGGCCTGAATATTGTCGATCTGCCGATGCAATACCAACCGGGCCACCGCATGCATTAACAAGGCTTCGCGGAAACTCGGCCCCCGGCGGGCCTTGCCCTTTAAATACATGGGCGATTCACTGGCAACAAACGGCAGGGGCACAAACTCCGTGATACCCCCGGTGCGTGACTGGAGACCACGAATACGCAGCAGGTGACGAGCCCAGTGCAGGGGGCTGTCAATATGGCCAAACATAATGGTTGAGGTCGTACGCAAACCCACTCGATGGGCAGTCTCAATGACTTCTAGCCACTGCTCTGTATTGATTTTGTCCGCGCAGATAATGTCTCGCACTTCATCGTCCAGAATTTCTGCAGCGGTGCCGGGCAGACTTTTGAGACCCGCGTCTTTAAGCCGCTTAAGATAATCCTCAAGCGATAAGCCCAGCGTCTCGGCCCCCTGCCAAACCTCCAGCGGAGAGAACGCATGAATATGCATTTCGGGCGTGGTCGATTTGATTGTGTCGAGAATGTCCAGATAGGTCTGGCCGGTGTAGTTCGGATGAATACCACCCTGTAGGCACACTTCGGTAGCGCCCCGCTGCCAGGCTTCTTGACTGCGGCGGGCAATTTCGCTGTGCTCTAAGTCGTAGGGGCGACCGCGCAGGTTTTCACTCAGCTTGCCTTTAGAGAAGGCACAGAACTGGCATTTAAAATAACAAACATTGGTGTAATTGATATTGCGGTTAACGGCGTAGGTGACCGTATCGCCAGATACCTGACGACGCAACTGATCGGCGCTCTGGCAGAGGTAACTAAACTCAGGCCCCCTTACCTGGAACAGACGTTGGATTTCATCCTCAGTCAGGGCCTGACCGGCCTGGGCACGTTCAACAATAGACACCAGTTCAGGATCCAACTTGTTGCTGTCTACCGCCGCTGTGACCCGCTCAATGTCAGCCTGGGGCGGTTCTTTACTTTCACCGCAAACCCAATCATCGGTTCGTGGATAACCCTCGGCATCGATTGACTGCAAAACGGGCGTCTGCAAAGCAGCATCCAACCAGGTTGCGCCCTCGAGCGCATAGGTCGGGTAAATGGTTAACCGCTCTTGCAAATGTTTACCCGCGATCGCAGTTTCCCGTTCCAGCTTTTCCAGATGTGGCCAGGGCGCTTCCGGGTTAACAAAGTCCGGGGTTACCGGTGATACGCCGCCCCAATCGTTAAGGCCGGCGTTGACCAACTGTGGCAGCACGCCGGGGCTGAGGTTAGGAGGCGCCTGGATACTCATCTGTGAACCAAAAATCAGCCGTGCCGCGGCAATCGTCCACAGCAATTCATTTAAATCGGGCTCCGGCGCCTCGGCCATTTTGGTGCCAGGCTTAGCGCGGAAGTTCTGCACAATCACTTCCTGTAAATGGCCGTACTGATCGTGCAAATCCCGTAGCGCCAACAGGGATTCTATACGCTCCAAACGGGTTTCACCGATACCGATCAATATGCCGGAGGTAAAAGGCACCTTGGCCTCGCCTGCGGTACGGAGGGTTTGCAAACGCTGTGCAGGGTCTTTATCCGGGGAGCCATAGTGCGGCATGCCCTTTTCACAGAGCCGAGTCGATGCCGACTCCAGCATAATACCCATGGAGGCCGATACCGGACGCAGCATCGCCATTTCTTCCTGCGACATACAACCGGCATTGATATGAGGCAACACCCCCGTCTCTGACAATACCCGACCGGCGACATGGGCCAGATATTCCAGGGTAGAACTGAATCCCATAGCAGCCAGCGCCTCTCGGGCGGCTTTGTAACGGGCTTCAGGGCGTTCCCCCAGGGTAAACAAGGCCTCTTTACAACCCTGAGCCTGGGCTTGCCGGACTTCGGCTAAGACTTCCTCGACCGTCATATAGGGGGCGGGAATATTTTTCGGCGTTTGTGCAAAAGTACAATAGTGGCAGACATCCCGACACAACTGTGTGAGTGGAATAAACACCTTGCGTGAATAGGTGACCAGATTGCGAAAACCCGCATCCCGCAAGGGTCTGGCGCGAGCCATCAAAGTGGCCGTATCTGTCTCCAGTACCAGATCCAGAGCCGCCTGGCGTGACAGGCGGGTTTCAGCAGTTAATTGGGCCATGATCACCTCGACAGCAAGCTTTGTTAAATCAGGTCAAATAAGATGGGGTTGCATGTGCACTACCGGCTTCTGCCGAGTCGGTCTCGGCTTTCGGCAACTGATGATCATTGGTCGCTTGGCCCAGACGTGATGCAATGCCACTGCTACAGAGGAAATCTCGGCTATGACGCGCACCTGCATGTTCAACCGCATCGACCAAGTAACTCAGGTCCTCGGGCAAATCAATATCCCGCCCAAGGGAAGACCGATGAACGCTGGTGATATTTAAGCCACAGGCCGCTCCTGCCTGCCGATGCCGTTGAAAGCTATCGGTGCCGTAGGCCAGCGGTAAGGATTGGCGAGGGTCGAATAACAGCCCGTTGGTACCCTGACCGTGTCGGTCCGGAGCAATCACCAGGGCCGGTTTAGGCAGGGCCCTATAGGCATCTATCTGGGCATCAATATCCGACCCCTGCAAAAACGGCAAATCGCCGTGCAGTATCAGCACGCGATCAATATTCTGTTGCGCCAGGCACTGAACCGCTGACTGCAACACGGCATTTAAACCCTGCACCCCCAATGTCTGCTCCATCAGGCATTCAGCCCCGTACTCTTGAGCCAGCGATTGGGCCAGGGGATCATCGGAGACCAGCAAGATGCCAGCGACTGCGGGGTGGCCGCTGACTGAGCCCAGGGTATCTCGCAGCATGGCGCCGAATAGCCCTTGGCGCTCTTGGGAGGTTAACACCCCCGCCAGGCGCTGCTTGGCGGATACCAGGGCTTTTACCGGCAAAATCACCCAAAGCGACTCAGTCATAACCGACTCCCATAGACCTTAGTCCTCGAGCCCGGTAATACGGATGCCCGCGTGGCACTTGTACTGTTTGTTGATAAAGATCAGCAAGGACGTCATGGCTTCAACCGCCGCCGCATTGTTGATAGCACCGGCGTGAAAGCCACGTAAACCCGCCGCCTCCACCAGCTCAATCACTTCAGCACGGGCGCCCTTATCATTGCCACAGACCAGCACATCACACTCCATACTGTGGCCTTCCTGCAGGTGGTGGGCCGCTACATTCTGGAACGCAGAGACAACCTTAACACCTTCACCCAGCAGTTCTTGTGCGATTTGACCGGCCGAGCCCTGCTCCGGCAGTTGCACACGAGCCACTTTGGGCGGCACCAGCGGCACGGTCACGTCAATCAGAATCTTGCCTTGAAGCGCGGCTTTCACGCCCTCCAAGGTACTGGCCTGATGACTGAAGGGCACGGTAATCGCCACAATGTCCGCTTCGGTAGCCGCACTGAGGTTGTCCATCGCCTGCACAGCGACAGACTCGACACCGCGTTCCTCCATCAGTGCGCGCAAGGCCTGGGCCGCGCTATCGGCTTTCTCCTGGGTGCGTGAGCCGATAATGACGCGGTAACCCGCCTGGGCCCAGCGGCGTGCCAGCCCTGTACCCAGGTCGCCAGTACCGCCGAGAATAGCAACGGTTTTGAGAGCTTCACTCATCTACGATACTCCTTAATTAACTTCCAACACCTGCTTAACGTCCAACATCTGCTTAATATTCAGCAAACAATAAGTGGCGTTTATTTAAAAATATCCGCCAACAGCTCCAGTGTGCCCGGGGCACTGTTGTCGGTATTACAAATAATGGTGGACACCAACCCCTCCTCGTTTAGAGCTTTCCACTTCTCAGCCTGCTGGCGAATGTGTTTTTCATCGCCCACCAAGCCAATTTCATCTACCAGTGCATCGGGTACGGCCGCTGCCGCTTCGTCCTTGCGCTTGGCCAAATAGAGCTCCTGAATCATCTCGGCTTCTTTTTCATAACCGAGTTTCTTCACGTAGTCATTGTAAAAATTCTTACTCTTGGCACCCATGCCACCCACATAGAGCGCCAGCATGTGTTTTATCGGCATGCGACAGGCATCCAGATCTTCGCCATAACTCACACACACAAAAGGAGTAACATCGAAGTTGTGGAAACCTTTGTCCCCTTCAGCTTTGGCAAAACCCTCCTCAATATAGGGGCGCAGCACGTCGAACTTGCTCGGGCTCATAAACACGGGAATTACACCGTCGACCACCTCGGCGCTCATACGCAAACCGCCAGGTGTAAAAGAGGCCGAGTAGATGGGCGTCTCTGTTTCCGCCTTCAAAATACTCTTCAGGGGCTTACCGAGACCAGTGGCACCTTCACCCTGGAAGGGCAATTGGTAAATATCGCCATCGAATTCGCTCTTCTCCCGATTCATGATCTTTCGAATAATCTCGAAATACTCGCGGGAGCGCTTCAGAGGTTTGTTGTAGGGCACCCCGTGCCAGCCTTCCACCACCTGGGGGCCGGAGGCACCGAAACCGGGAATAAAGCGACCGCCGGACAACTGGGCTAGGGTCATAATCGTAGACGCGGTACAAGCCGGCGTACGGGCAGGCACTTGCATAATGCTGGTACCTACCTTGATGGTGGAGGTCTGAGCCAAAATCCAGGTGGCCAGGGAAACGGCATCATTGGCGTAGGCTTCCGCCACCCACACGGAATCAAAACCCAGCTTTTCCGCGGCCAGTATGTGATCCATGTCCACTTTCACGTCCTGACCTTCGTAACCAAGCAATAGTCCAAGTTTCATCGTTATTTATCCTCGAGGTAATTAACCCATTACCGGGGCCGTGGTAGGGCCTCATCAATCAACAGGGTGCTTACCGTTACTTTAAAATTACAGCATCAATGGAACAATATCCTCTAGTGACATATTATTACCATCAAGTAACATTCTCACACTGAGATACCCCTTATGAAACTGGGTCATGTATCCATCAATTTTGTGCAAATCATGGCGGATACCCTCGAAGCAGAAGGTACAGATCCGTCTTCTTTACTGGATAAATTCAACTTTACCCAAGAGAAATTGAGCAGCCCGCAGACACGAGTTAGTCTGTCTAAAGTGATGTATTTTGGCAGAGAGGCGCTTTTACTCTGTGAAAAACCCTGGTTTGGGTTACTGATGGGCGAGCATAACCATTTCGGCAACCAGGGCCTTGCCGGTTGGGCAGCGATGACCGCACCGAATTTGTCGGAGGCGTTGGCCTCCCATATTCGACTTGAGACACTCAATTCGCGCAATATACGGGGGCATTCCAACTACTATCTCAGTGAAAACAACAATCCCGTGTGCCACTTTTATTCGCTGGAACCCTATAACCAATACAACTATTTCTGCGTGGACAGCGCGCTGAGCTCTTGGTATCAGCTGGCCCAGCAAATCACGGGCCAACGAGAGCTACTGCAATCGGTAGAGATAGAATACAAAGATCTGGGCTTTCGAGAGCGCTTCGAAGAGTACTTTCAATGCCCTGTACGTTTCGGGGCAGACAGGAACCTGCTGACACTTCTACCTCACACAGCTGAATTGAAATCCCTGACAGCGAGCCCCTCCTGCCACCAATTGGCGTTGCAACTCGCTGAAAAAGAACTGCGCAGTCAGTCTTCTAGCAGTCGCTTTAGCGATCAGGTCACCGAGATCATCACCCAACTACTCAGCGGCCAACCACCGGAGATCGAACAGGTGGCGGAAAAACTCGGCATGGCCAAATGGACTCTGAGGCGACGACTCAAAGAAGAAAATACGGGTTTTAAGGAACTGCTGGACAATACCCGCCGAGACCTGGCCATGAACTACGTCAGCGACAGCATCTACAGCTTTTCAGAAATTGCCTATATTTTGGGATTTTCATCACCCGCCGCTTTTCACCGGGCCTTTAAGCGCTGGACGCAGACTTTACCGGGCGAGTACCGTAAATCACGGGCTGACACTAAGCGATTCTAAAAGGTTTCACTGCCAACGCCCAAAATACCTTAAGTTCATTGAACTATATCAATTAATCCGAACGCGGGTCTGAACTATGCTTGTTACCAAGACAAACCCACTGCTGTCCGGTTAAGAAAGTAACGCGGCTCTGAAGGGCCTAAGTCCATTGGCTTGCGGTAAAATAGTGGATTACGAGACAACTATTTACCACCAAGGACTCAGGCATGGCACATCATAACATCG
>Ga0209396_1001496_pt1 | contig 25924 bp, 13 predicted proteins | sample GOMGulsemesocosm_6_FD_184638 | JGI IMG/M metagenome (GOLD analysis project Ga0209396, IMG submission 184638) | Methane-oxidizing microbial communities from mesocosms in the Gulf of Mexico - GOM8C Gulf of Mexico (SPAdes) (version 2) | ecosystem: Environmental > Aquatic > Marine > Cold seeps... | reverse complement strand
GGTGGTGCATCTGCGGTATATGGCTCTGACGCAGTAGCAGGTGTAGTTAACTTCATCATGAAGAAAGACTACCAAGGCACGTCAATTCGCGCACAAGCTGGCACATCTGATAACGGTGGTCACGATACACAAGCATTGACGTTAACCCATGGTCTTAATTTTAATGATGATCGTGGTAATTTTACCCTTTCAGTCGATTATGTTAAAGACAGTGAACTTAGACTAAGTGATCGTAAAAATTCTGGTTCACAACGTCGCAGTGTCACTAACCCTGATAATACAGGTCCTGAAGATGGCATCCCTGATAAAATTGGGGTGAAAGACATGACGACTACTCAATGGGGCGCTGCAGCGACTATTTTTAGTGTTTGGAATGGTGCTGACAATGGTTATGATTGGTATGACATGACCAATGGCGACCCTTCTTTAAGAGTCCCTGCTAACAATCAATATGATGGTTGGCTATCACGTGATGGCAGTGGTTATCCTCTTGATAGCTGGGGACTCATAGAAGACCCATTTGAGCGTATTAGTGTATTCTCTTCTCTTAATTATGCTTTTGATAACTTTGATGTAGCTTTTGATATTACTTATGCAAATTCTGAGTCAAGTAATACCATAGATCCTCCTTTTCAAAGGACTTGGTATTCTTATGATGATTTAAATGCAACGTTTGATGTGCCGAGTAGCGTTAATGCAGTTAATCCTAATCAAGAGTGGGTACAACTACATTATACCTTTTTTGAAGCAGGACCAAGAAATCACACCAACGAGCGAGAATATTTATCGAGTAACTTAGCGATTTCAGGTTTTGTTTTTGATGATTGGTTTTGGGATGTTAGTTTATCGGTGGGTAAATCTACACAAGATTTAACCATCAATAATGCCTTAAGAAATGATCGATTGGATGGTGATTACAAAGCTATTGGTCCATGTGAGTCTGATAACAGTTGTCCAGCATTTAGCCCATTTGAGCGTCCGTCTCAAGCGTTATTAGATTATGCTTTAACTTCACATTTAACGACAACTGATGTCGACAATCGTTCGTTGACAGCAAATATTGGTGGCGATGTTTATGAATTACCAGCAGGAGCTCTACAACTGGCCTTAGGCGCTGAAGTGCGTTATGAAGCATTGAAATATAATCCATCAGAGTTATGGCAATCAGGTAAGCTTTCTTCTACCAAAACAGCTATGGATGCTGATAGAACAATTAGCGAAGTATATGCTGAAGTATTGCTACCAGTAATTAGTGATGTAACATTAATTAAAAATTTAGATATAGAAATGGCTGTTAGAACGGCTGATTATTCTACTGAATCAGCCTCATTTACCAGTTCAAAACTAGGTATAAACTGGACAATTGATGACTCATGGCGTTTTCGCTCTACTTTTTCTCAAGCGGTTCGAGCGCCACAATTAACGGAAATGTTTGCTGGTCAGTCAATAGGTTACGACTCGATGACTGATCCTTGTGACAAAGATGAAGTAGATGGTGGTCCTGATGATGGGCGCCGTGCTGCCAACTGTGCACTTTTAGGCATTCCTGCTGATTTTACCTCTAATCTAACTTCACAACGAGGTAAAACTATTTCTCAAGGAAATGAGGAACTAAAAGAAGAAAAAGCGGAAACTTTAACCGTTGGTTTTGTTTTTCAACCTACCTATTTTGAAGGCTTTAGATTATCACTAGATTACTATGATATTAAATTAGAAGACGCTATTTCCGGTTATTATGGCCAAGATATGTTGACAAACTGTGTCGATTTAGCACCAAACTCAATTGGCAATGACTTTTGTTCTCAAGTTAGTCGTGATAGCAATGGCTTTGTAGATTCGGTAAAAGAAAGTAGTTTAAATGCGGATCAAATGCGTCGAACTGGTCTTGATATTGAAAGCTCATATGTTTATGATAATTTCACTTTTACTCTAGTAGCGACTCGTCAATTTGAAACCTCATATACACAATATGATGTTGCTTCACAAGAGAATATTAAGGACGATTTTACTGGTGAATTAGGTAACCCCGAATGGCAAGGGCAAATAGTTGGCACATACGCTATTGACAACTTCAGCGCCAGCTGGACAACTAAGTATAAGCAAGGTGGGCTTTATGATATAGAGGCTTCTGAGGAGCGTTATGATGATCAAGACGTTGATGACCGTATCACTCACAATGCACGCGCGGCTTATGACTTTACCGAAGGGCTCAATGTGTATTTAGGTGTTAATAACATCACTGACGAAATGGGCACTGATCATTGGGCAACCAGTGGCGGTACAATAAATGGCTTTGGGGTATTAGGGCGTACTTATTATTTAGGTATGAACTATAGCTTTTAATTAAGCAAATTAATTAAAAGCTATAAAATCAAGTATCTTAAAGGGCAGGGTTGTTGAAATTGTCAATAACCCTGACCCTTTATATTAAGACTGTTACCTTCAATTCCTACCTTACCTCTAACCTTTAAATTATCGTTAAACATTCACTTATATTGTGCAAAATAGGTAGCTCTAAAGCAGGAAAGTATCAAAATAATTAAATGAAAAACAAGACTATTGATTTACAAAAACAGCTACAGCAATTACTGCTTGCACAGCAAAATAACTTTCACCAAGGTAAAGTGGCAGATTATATACCAGCGTTAGCAAATGTTAAACCTGAGTTAATGGGCATATCAATCGCAACCATAGATGGCGAGGTTGTTGGTGCGGGTGATTATCAACATCCTTTTTCAATTCAAAGTATTTCAAAAGTGTTTGGCTTGGTCATGGCAATGAATCGAATAGGAGATTCTATTTGGCAACGGGTAAGAATGGAGCCTTCGGGTCAACCGTTTAACTCGATAGTTCAACTAGAATGGGAAAAAGGCATACCACGAAATCCTGTCATTAATGCTGGAGCCTTATTGGTATCAGATATCTTAACAAGTCATTTTTCAGCAAGTAAACTCGCTTTTTTAACTTTTGTTAGAAAGCTAGCAGATAATGATAAAATACACATAGATAACCAAGTTTATCTATCAGAGCTTAAGCATGGTAATCTTAATGCTGCATTAGCCTATTTGATGAAGAGTTTTGGCAATATAGAAGCTGAAATACCTGAGGTATTAAGTCACTATTTTACCCAATGCTCAATATCAATGAGCTGCCAACAATTGGCAACTAGTTTACTTTTTTTAGCCAATAAAGGCGTAGATCCTAGAAGCAAAAATTCCATTTGCACCGCACGAGACGCACATAAAGTGAATGCCATATTATCTACTAGTGGTATGTATGATCAGTCAGGAGAATTCGCTTTTTCTGTCGGCTTGCCAGCAAAAAGTGGTGTTGGTGGTGGAGTTATTGCTATTGTGCCAGGTTATGGTGTTATTTGTGCCTGGAGCCCGCCATTAAACAGTTATGGTAATTCAGTTGTCGGTATGAATTTAATGGCAGCTATAACAGAAGAGTTAGGTTTATCAATTTACCATTAGCTTAATCAAGCATTTCAATGTGTAGTAGCCAGCTATCTGAACCCTTAGCATCAAAGTCTGTAATATAGTTTCATCTCTAAACTGTTAATTCTGAAGTCGTTTTGTATTCAACAAAATGTCTTGAGTGCGATAGTACGAAATCTTGCAAACAGGCAATGCAATCGATATGTTTTTTTTTTGGGGGGGGGAGAGGGAAATTATCACTATGTTCGCATAGTGATAGCTAGAAGTAACAATATCAAAAGTTCCGCTTTTAGCTATAGTTAGAATTTTGGATAAGTGACGTATTCTTTTTCCATACTTTTACCATATAATGTGATTAACGATCTATGTATAGTTATAACTTTTTAATATTTAGTTAATTATACCCTAGGACAAAATACAGTTCATCTGCTTCATTTTCATAAACGCTTACTGTTTCATCATTGTTTTGTTGATAAGTGGCTAATTTATTTTCTAATTCTTCTTCGATAATAAACGAAGGTGAGGTCTGTGTATTCATTATGTAACTCCTTCCGAATAAGTTATTTAAAGTAAGTAGTAATCATTCATTTATATAAGATTACTACTTTATTATTATTCACAAATGCACATCAGAAAGATCTATTCTGATCGTTTAAGAGTGCTTTGTATACAATATACTCTTTGCTGGGGGAGCACAAGGTATTTTAAGTGATAGTTCAAAATATGAAGTTAACAAAAATATATCTCTAATGATACCAAAGGAATAACTCAAATGTTGAGCAATAAATATTGTTGTTATTGCCCACACATACTCAGTTGTAAAGCTTATTAATGTCAAATTTCAGATCTCTAATAGAGATTGTAGCAATACATATAGGGAAAATTTGTAGTTTGGTTTTATTCAATTAATGAAAGTTTACTGTTGTTATCGTAGGATTGAATTAGGTATATAAACTTCTCATTTTCGCTTATTACTACATGCGGATAGTTATCTTTACTGGACACTACATAATTAGTTTTTTGACTTTCAAAGCTATAAAAATAGATCGCATTATGCTTGATTTTTTTTCTATCCATGAAGTAAATACCAGTTTTAGTCACTACAAAGTCATTGTTTGAAAACCGTTCAATAACAAAAGTGCGTTCAATTAGTTTTTTGTGTTCGCCTGTTTTAGCATTGAAGTAGTAAATATCAAAACTTGGTTCATGGCTGTAATAGAAATCATCTAATTCCCCTTCATGAATTGAGTTTGCGGCACTCATTTGGGGTATTGGAGTCAGTGGATAACCTGACAATCCCATTTTTATTGCTCTAGGGGCACTGTGATAGTCACTTGCTAAGTAGATTGACTGGCCATCTTTTGAGAACCTCCCTGCATATAGTGTTTCATTGCCAGGGCATAAAGGATTATCTTTGCCTGTATTAATATCAATAATGTGGCAAGTGTTATTAATGGATAACACCGCTTTATTACTGCCTTTTAACCAATGCAAACTTAAAAAAGAGTGGTGTTGTGGTACATTATTAAAAGCTTCGAGTTTAACCGACTTTCCTTGTTGGTATTTCCATAATTCAACTTGCTGGCTTGCTGTAATTGACGCAAAAATAAGTCCGTCGTTCGCAATACCTGCAATCGATCTAATTGATAAGTCGTTATCTACAATTACTTCACTTTTGCCGTCACCTCCTACTTGAGGATTATTAATTTTAATAATCCTATTGGTTAAAGATGACAAGCCCCAATCCTGTTGGATAATAAATTGATTCTTCCCCGGTATTTTTAACGGCCAGTATCCTGGGTAGAGTAATGAGGAAATAATATTTATCTTCTTCTCGCTGATTAGGTAACTAGATAAATAGCCTTTTTGATCAATAAAATATATTGCTTTACTGTCATCGCTAAAACTTACTTTAAGTCTTTCTTTAGTGTTTGTGACTTGAGTCGGTATGAGTATTTTTTTTTCTAAATCATATAGGAACAACTGATAACCGTATGATTCATCAGATCGCATTATTGCTAGCCACTCTTTATTTGGAGAAACAACAGCAGCAAAATCTCCGTAAGTATTTAGTGACGGCGCACTAATAGGCTCAGAGCTATTTTTTATTAAATCATATTTATATATTTTACGTGGAGCCGATGTTGCTTCAGTTGCATTATAAAAAAATTGAGTGTCACTCAGCCAACTAATGATGGGTGATAAATTCATTGTTTTTAAAGGAATTATCAATCTTTCGTTTGTTGCGGATAAAGTGTGTTCATTAAAGTCAGCGAGATAGATGCCTCTTTCAAGTTTAGGGTAGCGAATGAATGCTATTTGTTTTTTGTTGGGTGAAATACTAACGTAATTTTCATTCCTCGATTTAGTACTAAAAACTTTCTTCGTTTCTAAAGTTTGTGAAGAAGATGATAATCGACTGGCATAGAGTTCCCAAGTAGACTCTCTATTGCTTCTATTAGCATAAAGTAAAATAGTGCCATCTTGACTGATTGACGGGTTTTGTTCTCGCCCAGGCATCGAGGTTAAGGGTGACATGCTGTCATAGCTAGGCTTAGAGGAAGTTAATAATATTATCGTTAATAATACTATAAGAGAAAAGCTGCTTAACAGGATTAACTTGTTTTTAGAGGATAAATTCGTAATTTTTTGTTTGGCTACTAAGGACGTTTTCTCAGTTAATGGGTGCTGATTATTATTTGATAGTGACTTATCGTTTTTATTATCAAGCAAAGCAGGGACGACTTGACTTACCTCGGCTAATAATCGATAGCCGCCGTTACTACCTGTGACAGTATGGAAAAATTTAGTTTTATCATCAAGTTTTGCGAAAATCTGTCGCAAATTGTACATATGATTATTAACTGTATGATCAGAGGCGTTTGAGTTCAGCCATATACTCACTCGTAAATTGTCGCGGGTAATAACTTCATCATGATGGCTAGCAAAAAAGCAAATCATTTTCATCGCCATCGAATTAATTTCAATGGTGACACCATCACAACTCATCTCATCAGTTTTTGGATAAATTGTTATATTGGCTATGTTAAATGGTTGTTGAGTATCAATCATATATTATTATTATTATTTTTATGTTTTGGCTATTACCCGAGTGTAAATGAGATTTTATGCGAGTTATATAGTTGAGTAGAAATAATAATATAAAATATAAAACATACAATCTTTAAGCTGTAGGCTTCTAATGGACATTGCAGATAACATTGCTAAAAGCTCAAAGTCATTGTTTTAAATGAAAAGAGCCTTGTTTGCATAACAAATTGGAACTTTGAAGATATTTATTTTGAAGGGTATTTATTAAATATCAGTGAAATGATATTAGGTAAGGCTTGCTAGATTATATATTTTTTAATTATCTAATAACAAATTAAGTAAGCTTTTTGTAAAAAACAACTGTGTTTAGGCCAATTATTTTAAAGTCATATGAATATTAATTTTATTTTTTACATTCCAGTTCATATTTCATCATAGCCTTTGGCATACAGAATATTCTAAGTTTTATTTATCCCTTCATTTGAATCATTTTTTATATTTTTACTTCTTATCTTGTCATTTTAAGTCATTGCTAGTCATTGATTTTATTGGTTAAAATGTTTTTTTAAAAAGAATTGAAAACTATTGGTATTTATATTGTATTCAATATAAATTGAAGCTGGTTGTAATTTGTGCAGTCTATCATTTTATTGTTGCAATATCGCTGCAGGTTTGTGACAAAGTCAGTGAAAGACATGAAATAGCAATGAACTAATTATCACTTTGAAGATATAAAAAATACGTTCTAAAAAATATAAGAGAACATTTCAATCTTCAAGCATGGAAGCAAATATCAATCATAAGGATATTGTCAGAGACCATGAGTGCTAATAAAAAGAGTTAATACTTTGAACAGCACTCATATAAATTCATACAAGAAAAGATAATAATTATGAAATATAAAAAACTTCTCTACTTAACAACAAGCATAGTTACAGCAAACCTCAGTATGGCAAATGCATTTAGTGCCGACTTACCTGATATGTGTTCGACACAAGGTGTGTCAACCGCAATTAGTGATGGCTCGCCAATCTGTATTAGTAATAACGGCACAACCTATTTAAGTTTAGGTGGCGCAAGCTCACATAGCAGTGTTGCCATAAGTACTTCACACGGTACTGGTGATCTGAGTTTATATGTTGGTACAGGTAACTGGCCCAATACAGGCTCAAATAGCAATGATCACCGTTCAATAACTGTAGGTAGCAATACCGAATGTGTAATAATTAATAATCCCAGTCAAGATTGGACCATGATAGCCGTAACGGGGACGCGTAGTGGCGCTTCGCTTGCAGTAGATTTTGGCGCTACTTCTTGTCGAAGTGACGGTACTGGTGGCGGCAATACCGGTTATATAACAACGCCTAGCAACCTGCAAGGCACTTCTAGTTCAACGAGCGTTGACTTATCTTGGAGTGACAATTCCAATAACGAAGATAGTTTTGAAATTCAACGCTCTTCTTCGGGTGTAAATTGGCACACTATCGCAAATGTTGATGCTAATGCCAGTAGCTATACTGATTCAGGTTTAACCGCTAGTAAAACCTATTACTACACTATGTTTGCTGAAAATAGCACTAATACTTCGGGATGGAGTAATACTGTTACGATCACAACAGCAGAGGCAGGGACAACAAACCCAGACCCTGATCCAGATCCTAACCCTAATCCCGATCCTAATACGGATGTATTGGCGGATATTTGTGCAACGCAACAACCAACAACAGATTCATCTCTAGAAGATGGCGTACCAGTGTGTGTACCAGCGGCTTCGCAAAAGCATGGCTTTAGTGTCTCAACGTTTAATTTAGACGTCACCAGTATCGCTTTTAGTACAGCCCATGGTTTAGGTAACTTAACCTTAGCGGGTAGTGCTAATGGTTGGCCAAGAGCAGGTGATGACAGTATCAGATCATTGCATGTGGGGAATACCGAATGTGTGGTATTAACACAGCCTAAAAACGGTTGGAACAATGTAAATTTAGAAGGGTTATTTAAAGGAGTGAGTATTGTTGCTGACTTTAATAAAACTTCTTGCCGTGTTACCCCAGGGGCAGCGGATCCAGGTAACGATGGCTACGATTATAATAATCTTCATGTATTGGTTTATCCATTTAGATTCCCTGATCAAGATTTAGCATTCACCACAACCCAAATCGAAGCGGAGATGCAAAAAACTAAAGCCTACTTTACTGAGCAGTCTTACGGTAAGTTTAACTTCACGTGGGAAATCAAAGCTAAGATCACCATGCCAAATAACCACGCTTATTACAATAATGATAAGAGTAAATGGAATCCTGGCTACAAAGAGCAGTTAGTTAATGTGGGTACCGATCCAAACTTCCCTGGTGAAGCGACCATCATTATGGTTACTGCGCCGCCTGTTGGCACAGAAGCAAGCTACTTTATTAACTCGCAAGCAGGGCCGCCATTAATGGAGATTTATACCTATAAAGCGGGTACTATCGCCCATGAAGCTGGTCATGCCTTAGGTTTACATCACTCAATGTCAATTGAAGCTGGCAGTAGTATATTAAATGGTAATACGAATGACTCAGTAACTAACTACGGCAACGTGTTTGGTTTAATGGGTATGGGTGCTCATTCACTTGAAGAAATGAACTTAATGTATAAGGGGTATTTCAAAAACTGGATAAGTGAAGCTGATGTGCCAACGATTACTACCTCAGGCACTTACCGTATTTATACCTTTAACCATGGTACAGCTGCAGGCCATAATGCTCCTGGTGTTATTGGTCTTAAAATAAAATCAGGCGACGGCGATAAAACCTATTGGGTAGAGTATCGTACTATGCAAAAAAGTGAAGTTAACACAGCACCTGCCACTCAACTGCGTACCCCGCTGCTACAAAATGGTATCTTGATTAATTTACAGAACTATTTGGATACTAATGCAGCACCTTGGTATAACCATAATTCACTACTGCTAGATGCTACGCCGAACTCTCGTAGTTCAAGCTGGGCTTTAGAAGATTTTAATGATGCGCCGTTGCAAATTAATCAAACCTTCACTGACCCATGGAATGGTTTTAGCATTTATCCAACGGGTAAGGGCGGTACTTTAGGTACGGCTAGTGCTTGGATTGATGTACAAGTGACAATTTTTTAAGCGTTTAATCTTTACGAAGAAGCAGGGACATTTGTTAGCAACAGGACGTTGATTTCGTAAAATGTGAATTTTAAATAATAAATGCCACAATACTTATTGTGGCATTTTCGTGTAAGAGCGATTATTTGTTGGATAAATTTAACTAACTAAATAGTTCGCTCGGTAATGTGGCACTCAATGTCATTAACTTAAGGATTTAACAGATACGTTTATAATTCATTGGGTACTTATTTATCTTTTTTCTACGGTCTTGTCGAACAAAGTTATTGGTTGACTTTTGTACTATTTGAATTGAATACTGAAAAGCTCATTGGTAATTTATCTCTATTTATAATTAATAGATAGGTTGTTAATTAGCTAACTTATTGTAAACGTTTAAATTACCCTTAAGTTAATGACATTGTTGCGCACTTTGAAGTCATCCCCATTTTTATTTCTTATAGATTGTTAATTAACTTTTTATGCCTTCATTAGTTAATAGCATAACCAAGACTCTTTTCCCCTACAAAAATTCTTACCCTCATATCCTAAATGAAATTTATCGAATAAATTTTGCACGAAAATTTTAAATTGTATCAAGTTGTCGTAATAGCACTAGGATGCGACAACTTGTTACTAATTTGTACTGCTAGGTACTGGTGTTAGGTATGAACCTTACTTTATTGTTAAACCTTTCTGGTTATTACCTGTAAAAGCCATTTTTTGTGAGGGAGGGATTTTCTTTAACGGTTAATTTCGGCTTCACCAGGCAAAGTGTAAGTAATGACCACCATTATCAAAAATAAATACTCAAAAAATACCATAAAAACAATAATTTGATATTAACGTCGTAAGGGAAAGGAAATGCACAAACAATTTAAAAAAACTAAGCTTGCTAGCTATATATGTTTAGCCCTTGCAAGTACTACGGTACTGGCAGCTGAAGAAGCAAAGAAAAACAAATTGAAAGAAATTGAAGTCATTGAAGTTACTGGTGTGCGTGGGAGTTTAACTGCTGAGATTGCGGCAAAAAGGTCCTCTGATGCTATTTCTGATTCCATCATTGCCGAAGATATCGGTAAATCATCAGATGAAAATATTGCCGAAGCCATCTCGCGTATTGCTGGTGTATCACTTGATGCTGGCGGTGGCACTATTACCATACGTGGTATTGAAGCAGCATTAAATGATATTAAGCTAAATGGTGTTTCAATGACCAGTAGCACGGATGACCAAGCGGTTGATTTAAGCTTGTTTTCTGCCGATATGCTCAGTCGTATCGATGTGGTCAAATCACCGAGTGCTAACCAAGAAGAAGGCTCTTTAGGTGCCGCCATTAATTTACAAACCCGTGCGCCGTTATCATCTAAAAATAGTAAACATATTGTCAGTGCCGAGGCGCGTTATAACGAGCTTAATGAAGAAACCACACCACGTTTCTCTTATTCATTTATTAAAAACGCCTCCGATACATTAGGCTTCGCCGGCTCTTTTTTTCATGACAAGCAAATAAAGCGTAAAGAAGAAATTTCTACTAATAACTGGGATCTTATACATTATTTCGATGCTGATAAAGGTGGTGAAGCGCTTGACAAGAAAAGTGTTGGTACAAAAATATTTGATTTTGACACCGGTGAAGAAATAGCGTCTATCACAGCGTTAACGGCAGGACGCGGCGGCGTTAAAAATAAGATTGTTATTGATGAAAAAGTTAAAAAGGGTGGTACCTTTACCGTACAGTATCAACCGGGTGAAAATACTGATATTCGTTTAGACACCACGTATTCTAGTCAAAGTCTAGAGCGTCAAGAAAGCCAGATGCAAATGAAGAACTTTGCTAAAAAAACGGGTAGTGATCACCAAATTTATGTTCGTCAAGGGCAGGGCGATGTTAATACTATTTATGGTTACCAACAAATAGGTATTACTGGCATAACTCAGCCAAAAGAAAAAGAAAGTACGACTGATACCTTGCTGGTAGGTTTGAATATTGAACAGATTATTGGAGATTACTGGACCATTAATGGTCGTTTAGGTTATTCAGATACACAACAAGATGAAAACGGTTACCAAGCTAACTGGAATGAAAATGGCCCTAAAAATGTCGCTGATGACTTTTGTAGCGTCACTTATGTTAATGGACCTGAAGGTGATTTTTTACCTGAAATGGGCATGTGTTCAAGATTTGATGCAACCGATGCTGAAACATTAAAACTGACCCAATTTCGTCAAGGCATCAGAGAAGTTGATGATAGTAAAACCAGTGCATATATAGATGTTGAACGAATCTTTGATGATAACTTCATCACCTCTATTCAATTTGGTGCTAAGTATACAGACCGTACTAAGCTTGTTCGCGATGAGGCGATGAAGTTAAAAAATAGCTTTTTTGAAGAACGTCTTTTTTCGGCGGTAGGTATTACCGATGATAATATCACTGGTGGTCAATTTCTTGATGGCATAGCACCTGCGGGTACCCCGCAATCTTGGGTATACCCCAATATGCAAGAAACCATCGCGAGAATAGCACCCAATGGTTTGGAGCAAGCTGGCTTTCCTGTCGATCCTGCTCGAACATCTGAGCTGAGTGAAACTACTTACGGCGCCTATGCGCAAGCCAACTTTGAGTTTTTCGATGGTGATGTACGTGGTAACTTTGGTTTACGTTATGCTAAAACCGAAACTGAAGCAAACAGCGAATCAAGTATGAAGTTTGAAGAAAATATTGATTACGTTATGTCGTTTATGGCATTAGAAGAAAATGGCGGCGATGCAAGTCAAACCTTGTATAAATTTAATAACATTGAGTCTAACGACTATGATAACTGGTTACCGAGTGCGACCGTAACTTGGGGCATCAGCGAAGATGTATTATTTCGTGCTGCGGCTGCCAGAGTAATGGCCAGACCTAAAATTCGCGATACACGTCCAAGTTATAAGGTACGTGCAGATGTAGAGGGTGATTCCCCGGTAGGAAACGGTGGTAATCCAACGTTAGACCCCTATTTAGCAGATCAATATGATATGGCGTTAGAGTGGTATTTTGAAGAAGGTGCTTTGCTTTCTGCAAACGTATTTTATAAAGACTATGTCAGTTTTAATTACAGTACTAAAACAGGACGAGCGTTTGCTGGTGAAGACTTTCCATTATATGGTCATGAGGGCGCGCCTGATTGTTTAGTTGATCAAAGCCTGATTACCGAACAGAATCCATTACCTTGTGCGTTAGTTGATTATAGTGCCAAAAGAAACGGTGGTAGTGCAGACATTAAAGGGCTTGAGCTTTCATATCAGCAACACTATGACTTTTTACCCGGTTTATTAAAGCATTTAGGTAGCTCGATTAACTACACCTTTGCTGACAGTGACGCAATACCCGTACCAGAGGATTTAGCGTCTCCTTATAATAATTTACCTTTTCCTAATACCTCGAAGCACTCTGCTAATGCGCGCGTGTATTGGCAAAATGATTGGTCGAGTTATCGTTTTGCTTATGCCTATCGAAGCGCTTCACTTGATCAAGTGGTCAATGGCGTTGGTACAACGGTACGTGATGCAAAAGGCACCTTGGATTTCTCTGCTAACTGGGACATAACTAAACAGTTGAAGCTAACGTTTGCTGCCACTAACTTAACCAACAGTTATAACAAAACGCTATTCCTAGTGACCGATACTAGAGGTTATGAAGGAGTTGATGGCGTTTACCAAGAAATGAACAGTAATCTTGGCGATTTATCCGACAATCGCGTTAAAAAGATAGAGTCTCTTGGTAGAGCTTATCGTTTATCCATGCGTTATAGCTTCTAAAACTAGCTAAGTGAGTTAACACCAACGAACAGTTGGCATGTTTCAATGGCCAGTTTTACTGGCCATTTCTTAACAAATATCGACTTGTTTAGTAAGTTTTATTCGGTTAATCAATCTATTACCTCACTAGTTGTCTTTACCTATTTTTACAATTACACCAGTTGTAACCTGTGATTATTAATAATAAAGTACAATTGAGGTGTGGTTTGTTGAGGTAAGCTATCTAGCTACTTTCTGCACACAAAGAATTTTTTATGATTCAGTTTTTAAGGTTATTTATGTTTTCTAAATCAGTTAAGAAAATAATTATTACGAGTATAATTTCTGCTGCGACATTAACTGGCTGCTCGCCGCAACAAGTTAGTAATACTGCGACGCAAACGCAAACGCAAACGCAAAGCCAAGCAGAAGGTGAGCTAGCGCAACAACGCCAAACCGAGCAAGCCATTGCCAAGTGGCAGGCAATGCGTTTTGGTTTATTTATTCATTTCGGTGCTTACGCTGATCTTGCTGGTGTATGGCAAGGTAAAGAAATTGAAAAACTTGGTGAGCAAATTCAGCGCCATGCTGATATTTCCCAAGAAGATTACCAAGCAGTAGTAAAAAAGTTTAATCCATCTAATTTTGATGCCGATGCCATTGTTAAACTCGCCAAACAAGCAGGCATGCGTTATATCGTTTTGACCACCAAACATCATGATGGTTTTTCCATGTTTGAAACTAAGCATAGTGATTTTGATATTGTTGATTACACCCCGTACAAAAAAGATTTATTAAAGGAGCTTAGCGAGGCAACTAAGCGTCATGGTTTAAAATTGGGCTTATATTACTCAACCCCTGATTGGCATTTTAATGGCCCAGATCCTGAGCGTAATCCGAGTGATGGCAAGATCAGTGTTTTTAGCAAGGTATCAAAAGCCAATGAAGACTTTCAAGTGGCGCAGCTTGAAGAGTTAATGACAAATTACGGTGATATCGTGGAAGTGTTTTTTGATATGGGCGAGCCAACCCTTGCCCAAAGTATACGTTTTAGAGAAGTAGTGAAAAAGTACCAACCCAATGCGCTGATTAATGGTCGGCTGATGAATAATCAAGGCGACTTTTTAACCATGCCTGATAATCATGTTCCAGACTCACCGATTACCGATTACCCATGGGAAACACCGGGCACCTTTTATCATACCTGGGGTTATAAGTCTTGGGTGAAGGGCCTGCCACTTGAAGAACAAATAGCAGTACAAGTTGGTAAACTTTCAGATATTGCTAGCATGGGTGGTAATTTCTTACTTAACATTGGCCCTAAAGGTGACGGCAGTATTTTACCTTATGAAAAAGATGTTTTAGTTGGTGTTGGTAAGTGGGTAGAAAAGAATAAAGAAGCCATATTTGAAACCGGTTTAAACCCTTTTCTTAAACTAGATTGGGGACAAGTATCTACCAAAGAGGGGGCTTTGTATCTGCATGTTCATCAGTGGCCTGAAAATAATAAATTAGTATTACCGGGCTTAAAAAATAGAGTTGAGCAAGTAACGCCGTTAAGTCATTCCTATAACAACAATCAATTAATAGTTAAGCAAAAAAATGGCGACACTATTATTGATTTATCTTCCGTTGAAAAAGATCCTTATTTAACTATTTTAAAGCTTAATTATGCTGGTGAATTAGTCATTGTGCCTAGACATAGTAAAGCCGATGAAAAGGGCGTTATCACCTTGGTCGGCGAGCAAGCGACAAAAGAGGGCAAGTTTGGTAAAGAAAGCTACCGCTCCATGTTAAAAGATTTCTCTCGTAGCTGGTATGTCGACGTACCTGAGCCGGGCAGCTATCAAGTAAATATCAGCTATAAAATGCGCTACAAAGATAAAGATTTTATTGTTGTAAATGCCAATTCTGAGCTCGCTTTTAATCTTAAAGGTAAAGGACAAAAGGTTGAGAAACTACAATCCTTTGATGGTAATGAGCAAAAACTTACCGTTTCAAAAGAATCAAAAAAAATAAGTAAAAGTGCGGAGGATTTTGTACAAAGTAGCGTGGGTGTATTGAACTTTACTGAGTCTGGTATTCAAAAATTCACCTTGAAACAAGGCCAAGCTTTTGAGCTTAAAGCCAGTACCAAAGACTTCAAAGCACAAGATCAGCGTTACCGTGCCATGAATATAGATATAGCAAAAATATCATTAGCTCCATCACATTAGTTGCACCATCTCTAGGTGCTGATTTATTAACTTTTTAACTTGATTACAAGGTCTGCGCTAATCGGCAGGCCTTTTTTATACGCTTTTAGGAAATAGAAGATGCAGTATTACTATCAAAAAACTTTAATAAGCTTATTGCTTGTTATAAGCCTAATCCAAGCAACAAGCTGTATTGCAAATGAGCTGAAACAGCGCATCGTTTTACTTGGCGATGCCGGTTACTCAAGCCTATCGCCTTTAGAGCCAAGCTTGCAATTGGCGGCAGATATTGCCAAACAACAACCAAACAAAACTAAGGTACTTTTTTTAGGGGATAATATTTATACCCGAGGTTTTCCAGTGCTTAAAAACGGTAAAACTAAATATAATAAAAAACAATTAAAACAAATTAGCTACCTTACAGCGCAATTGCAGGTAGCAAAGCTAAGTGGCAGTCAGTTATACCTTTTACCGGGCAACCATGACTGGATTGCCAGACAAGTTGATGAACAGGCTGATTATATTCACGCTTATGCTCAAGAGCATAAGCTTAATGCGTCACTTGTTCCTTATCAGCAAGGTAAAAAACCATTACCTGAAATAGTGCACTTACCGGGTATCAGTTTATTGTTTATCGACTCGACTTGGTGGTTAAGAAAGAGCGGAAAGAATGTTGCTAAAGTGAATAAGCACATTGAAAAGTTACTCGCTCAGCATAAGGCTGATTATCCTGACAATATAATTATGCTTGCTAGTCATCACCCTATTAAGTCTATTGGTCCGCACGGTAACTTAGGTAAGCTTGATGAGTGCATCAAGGACAAAGAGTGTAAACATCGTAAGGTTGGTGAAATAGCTCACCCTGTCTCACAAAAAGCCATTAAAACCTTAACGCAACAATTATCGGGTATGGATAAAGTCATTTATGCCGCTGGCCATGATCACAGTCTGCAGGTTTTTGAGTTTGATAATGGCGGGAAAGAGCAAATAGCCTTAGTTAGCGGCGCAGCAAACCACAATAAAATATCACCAGTAGGTAAGGCTAAAGACAATGTTTTTGCCTTATCTGACATTGGCTTTATGGTATTAGATGTTTATCAAAACAGCAGTACATTAAAGGTTTATACCAGTGCGAAAGGCCAAGTGGTTTTTAACAAAACCATATTTTCTAACTAAAGCTATCTTTAAAAAATCCCAATTTATAGAGCTTCTAGCTTTGAAGGGTAGGTCAATAGGATTAATAATGATAAATAAAATAACACTAGCCAAGTTATCGCTTGGCATCGTGATTAGTTGCGCTACCTATGCAAGTTTTGCTAATACAAACGCCATGCCTATAAGTAAGGTAACTACGAGTGCCCAGACCCTAGCAAAGCCGAATATTATTTTAATGATGGCTGATGATTTAGGTTACGGTGATACTGGCTTTAACGGAAATAAGGTCATTAAAACACCTTCGCTAGATTTAATGGCAAAGCAGGGCGTGGTAATGACAAACTTTCATGCTGGTGGGCCGGTTTGTTCGCCAACTCGCGGTACTTACCTGACTGGTCGGCATTACTTTCGTTACGGTATTTATACCGCCAATGTTGGCCACTTGCCTAAACAAGAAATTACTATTGCCGAAATTCTAAAAGAGCAGGGTTACAACACGGGCCATTTTGGTAAGTGGCACCTAGGTACGCTTAGTGAAACTGTTTCTGCAAAAGGTGCCAAACGTAAACCCAAAGAAAATTATTCTCCGCCTTCTTGGCATGGCTATGATACTTCGTTTGTCACTGAATCTGCGGTAGCGACTTGGCATCAAGCCAAAGGTGAACGCGCTTATAATAATCCGTTTTATTTAGATGGTGTGCCTGTCAATCCCAGAGATCCCTCATTAAAAGGAGGAGCATCTAAAGTGGTGATGGATAAAGCACTCGCGCACATTAAAAAGTCAGTTAGTCAGCATAAACCATTTTTTACTGTCATTTGGTTTCATGCACCACATAAGCCCGTTATTGCTGGCCCTGAATATTTAAAAATGTATCAAGGTCATGGTGAAGCAGCACATTATTATGGTGCGATCACTGAAATGGATGATCAAATAGGTCGCTTACGTGAAACGCTAACTTCATTAGGAGTAAGTGATAATACCTTAATCACTTTTACCAGTGATAATGGTCCAGAAGGTAAAAAACAAAGCCCAGTTAATGCCGGTAGTACACTGGGTTTAAAGGGGCGAAAACGATCATTATTTGAAGGTGGCGTGCGTGTACCTAGTTTAGCTTTATGGCCTGAGCATATTAAAGCCGGCTCAATAATAACTGAGCCGACTTCAACGCTAGATTATTTGCCAACGGTTACGCAATTGTTTGATTATAAAATGCCTGATAATAGACCCATTGATGGCACAAGTTTATTGCCTCTATTGCTGATGCAAAGTGAGAAAGCAGTTCCAGAAAAGCAATTTAGACGCGCTAAACCTATCCCATTTCGTACTAAAAAGATTTTTGCCTTAATAGATGATAATTATAAATTGGTTTTCAAAAGAAAAACTAAGCAACTGCAGTTATTTGATATTGAAAAAGATCCGAAAGAGTTAACGGATATTGCTAAGAACAATCCTGAAATAGTTAATCGAATGTATCAGGGTTTTTTAGATTTTAATCAATCGGCTAAGCAAAGTCAGCAGGGTAGCGACTATGGCGATGATAGTTTTGTTCCAGTTGGCAAATGGATAAAATTAAAAAAGCCATAACTTTAGCAATATTCACTTAAGGTTTGTTTCGGATGATACTTGCGGGCGCTATAGACTAGTGATGACTTTTAATCAATAACTAACCAATCTTAAAAGACATACCGTGATTAAATATCGCAGAGGGTTTTTGTTTTGGTAAAGTAATTTTTAAGCCAGTCTTAGTACGAGTGAACTCAAGTTCGCCATAACCTAACATTGATACTTTATTAATGCCTTGGCGGTAATATTGTGAACCGAGCTTCAGACTTTTAATTAATACTTCACCCGATGTAGGCCAAGTTAATGACATGGCGTACAATTGGCCGTCTTTTTGGGTAAAACGAATTTCACCGTCTTTAACTTTTTTATAACCCCAATTCATGCGTGTAGATTCATAACCAGGTCGACCGCGTTTAGCAACATCCCAGGTAGATACTGGACCCTCTGCTGGTATGGTCCAACGACGGGTATTATAAATAGCTTCACCATTTACTTTAAGCCACTGGCCTATTTCACGAAAAATAGCTTCTTCTTTTGGATCAATTGCCCCTGATGCCATCGGCGTTAACGACAATAAGTAGATACCGCCACGAGAAACCATGTCCATTAAGGCGTCGATATGGTAATTGGCATTGAGGTTATAAACTTTATTTTTAACGTATGTCCACGGATAACTGATGGCTCTGTCAACCAGGAAATAACCACCAACATCGGCAGGCATATCTCGGCCACCTTCATAGGTAGGAATACCAATATGCTCAGGGAAGTTGAAAACTTTGTTACCCGGCAGTTTGTTGGCGACGACAACTTCTTTGCCCTGTTTTTTAGCATTTTCATAATAATAATCTAATGCATCAACCACTAAGTTTTCAGGTGAATTAGGTTTAGTGCGCTCAATGCCGTCAAAGAAGAAAAAGTCAGGTGAGTATTTATCAATTACTTCGATTATTTTGTCGTGCCATTGCTGTGCAAAGACATCAACGGTGGTTTTAGTGCTATGACGACCGACATAAAAGTCTTCATATTCTGGGTTATAAATATCAAGTTTGCTTTTTTCTGCTGCGCTGAAGCTAGTTTCATCAATGGATTTATGTACTAAATCCCAAGTTCTGGCATGATGAAAACTGGCAGCGACTTTAAAGTCTCTTTTACGAGCTTCGGTGACAAATTCACCATACAAATCACGTTTAGGGCCCATCTTGCCAGCATTCCAGCGATTGATTTCACTGTCCCACATTAAAAAACCATCATGATGTACTGTGCCTAAACCGCCAAATTTAGCGCCAGAATCAATCATCAGTTCCAGCATGTCTTTGGCGTTATAATCTTTTGCAGTAAACTGCTCAACAAACTTGCTATAGCCGTATTCTTCAGGTTTACCGTAGTTGTCTAAATGATGTTGATAAACACCACGCGGATTACGTTTGTCGTACATATAACGAACATAAGTATTATCAGCAAAACCGGGGATTGAATAAACGCCCCAATGAGTATAAATGCCGAATTTGGCATCGATGATCCATTCAGGAATTTTATTATTACTGATTTTATCCCAAGCCGCTTTATATTCAGGCACTGGAGTTTGAAATTGTGGCCGCGGAAACTTACCTTGATACTTTTTAAGTTTAGCGGTTTCTTCCACACCTAAGGCGGTGACGTTGGTATCTGTGTATAAGTTAAGCTCTGTTGCTTTTGCATTGTCTTTGGTGCTGTCTTTGGCGTAAGTCATCGACGTGACAAGCGCGAGCGTTAGTAAGCTAATTGTAAATTTTTTATTCATACGTTCCTCGGATAGAAGTCTCGGTTAAATTCTCAGTTAAAAATATTTCAGTTAAGGAGCCGTACTCGTTGAGGCTTTAATTGCCATTAATCGAGCTTTTAGTTGTTGTGCTATTTTCGGCTTTGCTAAGTAAAGGTTATTTTGTTCACTGGCATCTTCACTTAGGTTGTACAACTGCACCGGCGCTTTATTATTTACTTTGGCATTGGGGCCTGTTTTATAACGATTACCTTTATTTGAGCCTTGGCCATCAATATATTTCCAATGACCTACACGAATGGCGAAACCGCCACCACCGGTATGCATGATTACCGCATCACGCTGTACTGTTGGTTTTGCTTTTTCGGCTGAACTGGCTTGCTTTGAACTGTTTATCTTTAAGCTGTTTATTCTTAAGTTATTTATTCTTAAGTTATTTATTCTTAAGCTAGGGAGGAAACTAAAACTGTCTTCACCTGCATTTTTAGGGTAGGAAGTATTGGCTATATCACTGGCTGTGGCGAAAAAATCCACTGTTGAAACTAAGGTATCCGAATGGCTATTTGCTGGTACTTTAGCTGGCCATTTAACAATGAAAGGCACCTTGCTGCCACCTTCCCATGCATCGCGCTTAGCGCCACGTAAAATACCCGAGCTATTATGTTGGTATTCGTTTATGCGCTTATACATGATTTTTTCTGGACCATTATCACTGGTAAACATAATGACGGTATTTTTTTCAATGCCTGCTTGTTCTACAGCAGCTAAAATACGGCCGACATTAGCATCAACTTCGTTAACAAAGTCGCCATATTTACCGGCTTTACTGCGTTTAAAATAAGCTTTGTTAGGTGCTATTGGGGTATGTGGGGCATTTAATGGCAAATAGAGAAAGAAAGGTGTGTGCTTTTGCTTGGCTTGTTGCGTTATATAATCTACAGCCTTGTCGGTAAAAGTCGGCATGATGTTTTCTGTTTTCCAGCCCGGCACCATTAATCCTGGACGACCATAACCTTTTTTACCTTTTTTCACGTTAGGAATGCCAACTGTTTTACCATTTTCAATAAAAGCATAAGGCAACATATCAGCAGAGGCATTTATGGCGAAGGAGTAATCAAAGCCAAAATCATTAATGCCGGTATGCACCTTTTGACTAAAATCGATGTTAGTTTCTTTTAAACTGCGTTTAGGCCAAGGAGCACGTTTACTATCTTTTCTGACCCATTCATGACCTAGGTGCCACTTGCCTATCATGGCGGTGTTGTAGCCTTTTTCTTTAAGCATCGAGGCTACAGTCATACGATTATTTTCAATTAATGGGTAGTCAAAATTGACTAATACTCCATGTTTTAAACGGGTACGCCAAGCGTATCTGCCGGTCATAATGCCATAGCGTGTTGGCGTGCAAACGGCAGAGCTGGTATAGGCATTAGGGAAACTCATGCCTTGTTGGGCAAGTTTATCAATATGAGGAGTTGGTATTTTCGAGTTTGCATTTAAATAACCAACATCTCCGTAACCTAGATCATCGGCTAGGATATAAATGATATTTGTTGGTTGGGCATAGCTAATACTTGGAATGGTCGCTAGCGTTAGGCACAGTATTGTTAATACATATCTTATAATGCTGTCAGTAGTTATCATGTTTTCCCCTATATAAACAATTGTGGTTATTATTAATAATAAAACGCTGTTAATATAAGTTCAAAAGAGATAAAAACCTATCGACTGTGCTTGTCTTTACATTCTTTTACATAACGAGCGAAGAAACATTTTTATGTTATTTGATAGCTTTGTTAAATAAACAGCTTGGGTATATTAGGGGATAAAATGAATATATTGATTGCAGATGATGATGCTGAACTTTGTCAATTACTCAAGCAATATCTTGAGCAAGAAGGCATGGTAGTTGAAATTGCTGCTGATGGTATTAGTGCTATTGAAAGGCTAAAAATAAAAGCGTTTGATTTACTCATTCTTGACGTCATGATGCCAAGGTTAAATGGTTTTGATACCTTAAGAACACTACGGGTGACGAGTGATATAGCCATCATAATGTTGACCGCTAAAGGCGAGAAAGTTGATCGTATTACCGGTTTAGAAATGGGCGCAGATGACTATTTAGCAAAGCCTTGTGATCCGGATGAGTTGATTGCTCGCATTCGTGCTGTAACTAGGCGTAGTCAAGCTACTAAAGCAGATAAACAAGCCACTCAGGTTGGCAAACAAGATGATGAGGTAATAACATTGGATAATTTAACCATCATCAAGACAAGCCGTCAGGTCCTGTTAAATAATGAGCTTTTAGCGCTGACTACTACAGAGTATGACTTATTGTTACTGTTAACAGACAAAGCGGGTATTTTGGTCAGCAGAGAAAACTTGAGTGAGTTTGGCTTAGGAAAGCCGCTACGAATTCATGATCGAAGTATAGATGTGCATATCAGCAACCTTAGAAAAAAATTGGGCGAAGATGTACAGGGTAGAGAAAGAGTAAAAACAGTGCGTGGTACGGGGTATCAATTCTTAATATATCCAGAGGCTAAATAGTCGTAACGCAATAAGAGCAGCAACGCAGAAAGAGTCCACTTTATATGCCAGTAACACGTTTCATTAAGGCTAATTTCTTTTGGAAAATATTGTTATGGTTTTGGGGATCATTGGCTTTGATTTTTATTGCTTGTCTTTTTATTCTTCAGCTAAATAATGACAGTATTCGTTATCAAAAAACACCAGAGCACTTAAGCCAGCAAGTTGAAAGCTCACGGGCTAGAGTCATGGGGTATTTAGCTAAAAATTCAAATCACTTAAAACATGCTAATGCTAACTGGAAAAATGTCTATTTACTTTCCGCAGACGGTAAGGATGCTTTAGGTAAACCCGTGCCTGACATTATGCTATCACTTGATCGATATGTGCAAAAAAATCAGCAATTAATGTCTGTCGTCAGCAATGATAAAATCATCTACGGCGGCTTGGCACTAACAACAGGACAAGATAATTATCGTGTCTATATTAGGAGAATATTTTCTTATCTAAGCGGCGATTACATGAGGTCATTTTTTCAAGAGTTCGCTTACAGTATATTAATCGCTACCTTCCTTATTAGTTTTCCGCTCAGTTTTCTACTGGCTTGGTTAGTGGTTGCACCAATTAAACGCTTACAACAAGCGACAAGAGATATCTCTATCAACATTCAAGATAGAAAAAACCTCAATACTTTACTGGCTCGAAAAGATGAATTTGCCGAGCTAGCCAAAGATTTTCAGACCATGACCGAAGAAATAGAGCAGCAATTATGCTCGCGAACTAGACTAATAAGTGATGTATCACATGAACTGAGGTCGCCGTTAACGCGCATGAAAATTGCCATTGCTATTGCTGATAATAAATTGAATAAAGATGGCAAAAATAGTGAGTTACAGCGGATAAAGCTAGAAGCCGATAGAATGAACGTAATCCTGAGCGATTTATTAAGTTTTACTAAAACAGGTGATTTACATAGTTATCAAACAATTGAAAAAATTCAATTAAAGCAATTAATTGCCTTGCTGATGAATGATGCACAATTTGAAGCTGAGCAAGTTGGCGTGCAAATAACCTCAAGCTTTGCTGAGGATGTGTTTGTTAAAGGTTTATTTATTGAAGGTAATAAGGTTGAGTTATTAAGTTGTTTGGAAAATATACTTAGGAATGCAATCCGCTATGCCAAATCAAGTATTCACATTAACTGTGATAAAGCTAAAAAAGGTGATGATATTTTGATTAGCATTTTTGATGATGGAAAAGGTGTACCAGAGCAAGATTTAGAGAAAATATTTTCTGCTTTTTATCGGCCTGATCTGGCACGATCTCGTCAATCAGGTGGCGTTGGTCTAGGACTTTCTATAGCGCAAAAAGCGATAGCAGTACATTCAGGGAAAATATCGGCTGAAAATATCAAAGCTAACGGTAAAATAAAGGGTTTCGCTATACACATAGCCTTACCGATAAAGCGGTAAATTAGGTAATTATGCTGGTACTTAGCAGTCTTTTATAACTTAATTTTTCAGCTAATATCAACTGTAGTTAAATGAATAAATCTAGCTGCTATAGGCTAACGGTAGGGCTGATGGTCAGCTAATTAATACCTATTAACTTTAGCCAATATAACTTTGTCATCAAGGTAATAACGAATGATTAAAGCATAAATAACCCGTCAGTAAAGCATACCTAGGTAACTTATTGATTTAATTGTGTCTCTCATGTTTTATGCTCGATGTAATCTGAGCCAGTAGTTATAAGTGGGTGTGTTTTATTATTAAAAATCACTTTTTAAAGGTGGTTTTTTTTGTTAAGTTAACAATGCATATTTTAAAACCTTACTCTTAAAAACATTATTAACAGGTGTACCATGTCCAAGATTACAACATTATTACTAACCGTTTTATTATTTATTTCAACTTCAGTTTTTGCTATTTCTGCATCAGATAAAGCAGTAAAAAAAGCTAAAAATAAAACCGCTGACTTTGTTCAAGTTGTTGAATTAAATGCAAGTGAAGAAGCGCAAGTTTATAAAATATTGTTAGCCAAAGAACAAAATACTTTAGCGGCAAGAGCTGAGAATAAAGGTGATAAGCAAGGCTTTAAAGAGGCAACTAAACCTTTTAACAAAAAAAGTAATCGTCAAATAAAAGATGTAATTGGCAAGGATAAAATGAAAAAGATGAATCAATTTTATAAAGAGCAAAAAGCAGCTAATAAATAGCAAATAAATATTTACCAATAGCTCGCATTCCTATTTGAAGCCTAGCTTAATTAACACCAAGTTAATTTAGCTAGGCTTTTCTTTTTTATCGCTCTCGATATTAGTCAATTAATTTAACCATTTATCAATTTCCTCTCGAGTTTTACCTGACAAAACTTTACATAATCTATAAAGTGTTTATTATAAAGAAGGTACACCTCGTGCTTTTGCAATGACTTATCTGTTTGCAATGAGCTGTCGTCACAGTAAAAACTGAGAAAGATATGATATTAAATAAGAATGCCGTTAACACTAAAAAAAGCGGTCAGTATAAAAGCTTACTCATTAAACAATTACTTAATAAATACACTAAGACGGTTGTTTGTGCTGCACTTTTATTTTCTACGCCTTCATGGGCCGGTGAATTATTTGTTGCCACAGATGGCGTCGATAACCTAACCACCAATGATGGCTCTATTCTCCAACCTTGGGCATCATTAAACTTTGCCTTAACTCAGGTAACTGCTGGTGATAGAGTTAATCTTCGCAAAGGTAGCTACCATGAAAAAATCACTAAAGGTAGCATTAGCGGTACAGCAGCCAAGCCTATTATTATTCAGTCTTATAATGGTGAAAAAGTTACCTTTGATGGTACCGTTTCTATTAGTGCTATCACAAGCGACAATTGGAGTTTGCATGCCGGCGACATCTATAAGTTACAGTTAGACGAGTCCACATGGCAGTTGTTTGTTGATGGCGAAATGATGATGAATGCCCGTTGGCCCAATGCCCGTTTTGATGATGACAGTGTCTACAGTCGCGGGGTATGGGCTATAGGAAAAGATGCTACTAGCACCAATGGTCATATTGATACTGATCCAAGCGTACATGATTTGGCCGCAGCCAACATTGATGCCACTGGTGCTGTGGTTATTGCTAACACCAGACACTTTGATTCTTATACCCGTGAAGTCACCACGCATAGTGCTGGCAACAATGCTTTTGATCATGGCACAACAACGTTTTTTTGGGGTAGTAAAAGCTACTATTACTTGCAAGGTGCTTTGAGTCTACTTGATCAAGATAAAGAGTGGCATATCGATGCAGGTAATAATATGGCTTATCTTTGGGCGCCAAAT